>Ga0351963_1025_pt1 | contig 29022 bp, 24 predicted proteins | sample TotcelT113001N14_FD_205804 | JGI IMG/M metagenome (GOLD analysis project Ga0351963, IMG submission 205804) | Enriched cells from coal bed in the Powder River Basin, Montana, United States - Total cells T11 rep3 HSBNCT.T11.300.1.N14 ... | reverse complement strand
TGTCGGCGGCGTCATTGGTCATGAAGTGGGTAAATAATAAATTGCTCTATTTGCCGGGGCGCATGTTAGTCCCGCGTCCGGCATATTTGTGCGACTAACCATCGGGGGCGACTGATTCAGTTGCCTCCGTTTGTTTGAATGGGAGATTGATATGGATAAGCCGTTATTTAATAGCAGGAAAATTGTCGCCATCACGCTGATTCTTGGCGCAGCACTTCTTACGCAAGTTGGATGTCAGAAAAAAGAAGGGCCTGCTGAAAAGGCGGGCAAGAGTCTGGACAATGCAGCGGAAAAAGCCGGCCAAAAGATTGAGCGGGCGGGTGAAAACATACGAGATGCTGCGCGAGACAGAAGATAATCGCTTTTGTTAACCGGGTGGTTGTATGACATCTTTCTGTTGAGAGAGATGCGGTACTTTAGTAACGGCTTTGTGGCTGGAAATAATTCGTCGCCACAAGCTGGAGCGGAAGAGCAATCAGCAATAGATCGAGCGCGCTCATGAAAATACCGGACAGTCCGAGTATTGCCGCAAAAAGTGAAATTGCAAATATGACAGAAATGCAAGAAAGCATTTTGACTCCTTTTGCGATGCTGGTTCAACAGGGCATGTTTAGCCCTGTTGAACAGGCATTGCTTACTTGTGACGCATGTCGTTTCTGACAGATTTTACGCCAGTGACACGACGAGTAACTTCAACAGCCCTGTTTATGTCATGCGTGGAATTAACGAAGCCACTCAGCTGCACTACACCTTTGAATGTCTCAACATTAATTTCAGCCGACTTAAGTGTTGGCTCATTAAAAATGGCAGCCTTTACTTTTGCAGTGATGGCTGTGTCATCAAGGTATTCGCCGGTGCTTTCCTGATTCCGTGTGGATGCACAACCTACAACTGAAACAAGCGTTACGGCAAGAAACAATGCCGTGAGGTATTTTCCAAAATTTTTCATAACTTTCTCCAAATAAATAACGATGCTACATTGCCGCTTGTCCATGATGTGGAATCAAGTGGATACTTTTTGCAGCGATTTATTGCACTGCAATTCAAAATATTCTTTTAATGCGTTTGCCTCATGATGCAGCTTCAGGCAATACTAAATCTTGCCCATTAACAGCAGCACGACCACAATTACCAGAACCAGACCAATGCCACCGCTAGGGCCGTAACCCCATTGGCGACTATGCGACCATCCGGGAATGACCCCGATCAGAAGCAAAACCAGAACTATCAAAAGTACTGTTCCTAACATTTCATTTCTCCTTGCATGTGTTGCAGAAGGCGTCGCGCCAATTAATTTTTATCACGAGCAATTTTTGTGCGCGATAAAAAGGCAATGTCGACACATGATCGGGATTTCTGACTTCATTCTTAATCAATTTTCAGATTATTTCTGTTCGCCAGCGCACATTTGGTGTGTCATCAGATGCTCAAGTGTCATTGAGCGCACTGTCTTGTGACGCAATATCAAACTAATTACGTGTCATCTATGTTCGATACCGAACGGATGGGTGATTTGGTATCCGCTATGTTTTAACTGATTTCTTAATGTGGAAATCGTCACAAGGTTTTTGCAAACGAAAAATCGTTCGGTTTGGAATTTGAGGTCGCTCGATCTCTGTGTGCAGTGTTTATAAGGAGTTGATATGAATTGGGATATCGTCGAAGGTAACTGGAAGCAATTTAAAGGCAAGGTCAAATCACAATGGGGCAACCTTACTGATGACCAACTGGATGTAATTGGTGGCAAGCGCGTTGAACTGGCCGGAAAAATCCAGGAAGCCTACGGTATAAGCAAAGATGAGGCAGAGACGCAAATCAAGGAATTTGAAGAGCGGAACAAGGATGCCAAACCATAACATTCGTATGCGATGTGTTATTGATTGGGCCAGTTGAAGTTTGAAGTATTGAAGTTGACTTCTCTTGTGTCGCCCCAGCTCATGCTGGGGCCGATGCTTTGCTTTGTTTACCAGATTGTGCAAGGACTCTGGATTCCATCCTACGCTGATATGACACGCACAATTTGTGTTTATCGTAAATATATTCGCGCCGCATCAATATTTCACCTGAACTATTTACCGCACATTTGTAGATGAAGCTCTCTAAGATCCTTTGCACAGCGAGTTCATTTGAAAGATCAAGGCGCTTTTTGAAGCAGTAGCGCCTTTGCGGCATGTTTTTTGAAGTGGTGTTGGATCTGCCTTTTGCGGACATTAGTGGCACCGATTAGGTCGTCGGTACAATTTGATCAGAATGCGTCTAATGTGAACAGTATGGTAATCAGTTCGATCGGAGAAAATACAGATGCGCAGCTGGCAGGTCAACGGAATGCGCTTGACGAGCAGCGCATAACTGAAGCGCGTTTTCGTGCTGTCAGCGATGCCTTGCCTTTGGGAATATTTGTATCTGACGAAGTGGGCGATTGCATTTACACCAATGCTGTCTATCAACAGATATCAGGGTTGTCGTTCGACCAGGCACTAGGTACTCATTGGTATTCTGCAATTCACTCTGAGGACATTGATCGCGTCATGGCCGAATGGGAAGTGGCAAAGCTTGATAAAAGTGTATTTCACACGGATGCACGGTTTTCGCGGGTTGATGGCAGTTTCGTGTGGGCGCGAATAAATGTGGCAGCCATGCATGATGGAAATGTCATGCTGGGATATGTCCAGACGGTAGAAAATATTACGGATAGAAAGTCTTCGGAACAGGGCTTGAGCAAGGCAGAAGAAGCCTTGTTTGAAGAGATGGAGCGTGCGCAGGTAACACTCAACTCCATTGGCGATGCAGTGCTGACCACGGATCTCCAATGCAATGTAACTTATCTGAATTCAGCAGCGGAATCGATAACCGGCTGGCGTCGAGATGAGGCATTGGGTCAACCGCTTACTGAGGTATTCAACATTATGGATGCCACAACAAGAGAGAGCGCTGTCAATCCTGCACGACTCGCGATTGACAAAGACAGAGCCGTTGAACTGGATGCAAATTGTGTGATTGTTCGTCGTGACGGGTCAGAGTCCGCAATCGAGGATTCTTCTGCGCCAATTCACAACCGGAGCGGGCAAGTAATCGGCGCGGTGATTGTCTTTCGCGATGTCAGTAACGCTCGGGCCATGGCTGACAAGATGTCGCATCTGGCCTTGCACGACGCGCTGACAGGTTTGCCTAATCGATTGCTGCTGACAGAGCGATTGTCGCAGGCGATCGGGATGGCACGCAGGAACAGCAAGCAGCTTGCACTGCTATATATAGACCTTGATCATTTTAAAAGGGTGAATGACTCGCTTGGGCATGTGGCCGGAGATGAGTTGCTGGTTTTAGTTGCTAGGCGATTGGTCGAATGCGTTCGTTCTACGGACACCGTTTGTCGCCAGGGCGGAGACGAGTTTGTAATCCTGCTGCCTGAAATTGAGCAGGCTCAGGATGTGACACAAGTGGCTGAAAAATTGCTTGCTGCCCTGAAACTGCCGCAGCTAGTAGCTGAAAAGCAATTGAATGTGACCATGAGCATTGGCATTAGTGTCTATCCCGATGATGGTGATACGGTTGATTCGTTGATGATCAACGCAGATAACGCCATGTATGACGCCAAAAGTGGCGGGCGCAACAATTATCGCTTCTTTAAAGCAGATCTAAATGCTGCAAAGCAAAACTAAAGCAGCGCAAAATGACTGTCGTGCCTTTAATTGTTGTTAGGACAGCCATTTTTATTGCGCATAGGCATGCACACAGGAAACGCGTTGGCTGCTTGCAACGCACTAAATTCCTTCAGTAATAGCTGATCAGGATCAATTTTATATGTTCGGTATGGAACATACAAGATGAATATAGCGTTACTATGCTTTAAAGGATTCGGCAATGAGTGTGTCTTGGTGGCATTGCCTCCACCTGCACAGCCATTTCACTATGGGAGCATCAGCATTAATACGACCGGTATCCACAATCCGTACCAGAATCACCTTCTTGCATCATTGCTTGACGCAGAGCCTTTGCGACTTGCGCCACATCTTGAATTGATACCTTTGCTCCTGGGAGATGTGATTTATGAGTCCGGAGGGACGCTGACTTATTTCATATTTCCGACCACTGCAATCGTCTCGCTTCATTATGTGCTCGAGAATGGTGGTTCTTGTGAAAGCGCCGGTGTTGGAAATGAAGGTGTTGTAGGCGTATCCCTGTTAATGGGTGGTGGAACGACGCCAAGTCGGGCGACCGTACAGACAGGCGGTCACGGTTACCGTATCAGGGCGCATCTGCTGCTGGAAGAATTTAATCGTGCAGGGGCGGTTCAGCGGCTTCTGTTGCGATATGTGCAGGCTTTGATCACGCAGATGTCACAGACGGCGGTCTGCAATCGCCATCATTCGGTGGAGCAGCAATTGTGTCGCTGGTTGCTGCTGACACTGGATCGCGTGCCATTAACCGAATTGACCATTACACAGGAATTAATTGCAGGCATGTTGGGTGTTCGCCGCGAGGGGGTGACAGAAGCGGCAGGTAAGTTGAAAAGTTACGGATTGATCAATTATCGTCGTGGTCATATCACCGTGATTGATCGTGCCGGACTCGAGAAGAGAGTCTGTGAGTGTTATAGTGTTGTAAAGAAAGAATTTGCTAGGCTGTTGTTAGATGTTAAAAATCGTTGATTATGTCTTGCTCTTCTGCGTTGATGCCCAATAAATTTTCAAGAGTTGCGCTAGGGGGCGCAGCAGTGTTATTGCGAAAATCGTTTGTCTTGCATGCCATCCATATTGCTTGTAAGAATCTTGTGAGAGTTAAATGCTCGATCTATCTGAAATTATGACCGCCCGTATTTTGATCGTTGACAACCAAGAAGTAAATATTTCCCTGCTGGAACAAATGCTGCGTGGTGCTGGTTACAGTCACATCACCTCGACACAGGATTCACGAATGGTATGTCCCATGCACGTTATGGATCGCTACGACTTGATTTTGCTCGACCTGGATATGCCAGGCGAAGATGGCTTTGAAGCCCTGGAGTGCCTTAAGCAGATCGAATCTGGTAATTATTTTCCCGTACTGGTCATCACCGCTAACCTGGATCTCAGGCTGCGCGCGCTGCAGTCTGGTGTCAGGGACTTCATCAGCAAGCCACTCAACCCGATTGAAGTGCAAGCGCGCCTCCACAATATGTTGGAAGCGCGCCTGCTTCATCAAAGACTGGAAAATTGGAACAAGGCGCTGGAGCAGAAGGTGATGGAGTACACGGCAGAACTGCGCGAGAGTGAGGCGCGCTTCAGGAGCTTCACCGAACTATCGACGGACTGGTACTGGGAGCAAGATAAGAACGGAAAATTTACCCAGGTTTCAGGCCCGGTATTTGAGATGCTTGGTATTGAAATGGACAATGTTTTAAATCTGCACTGCACAGACAAGAGCGGTAGCTGGGATTCTGCAGAGCGCGCTCAGCTTAGCGACAACATTGCCGCTCGCCGTCCTTTTCTGGATTTTATCTATACCCGCAATAACCCTGATGGCACGAGGCAATACTTTCAGGTCAGCGGACAGCCCGTGTTTGATGAAACCAGTCGTTTCACCGGCTATCGCGGTGTCGGTGTGGACATTACCCCTAGCATTCAGGCGAAGCGAGCCTGACAGCTTCTTTCCCGTTCTCGCTGGCAAAAATCGAACGGCGTATTGGCGGGCTTAGGTTCGCTTGATCGACCCATAGGCGCATACTCCCGGGGAGCAATTTCCCACCGGCGCGTCCTAATTAGAGATTGCGGCGTTTTAGCTACATACTCCCCAGAAAAAAGCTGTTTTCGTAGAATATTAGCCCTAAATGTACGCCAGACGGTAAATTTTATGCCGCAAATTGGCCTCAAATGGCGCCACAGGGCAAAATAGTAACGCGACGCGTTATTAGTGGTTTCCTTCTACTGTTGCGCGTGACACGCGCACGACATGCATTCACATGCCACTCACCAGCACTCGCGATTCATCGGCACAGTGATTAACCCATGCCGACGAATTGCTGAGAATTAGCGCTGAACCGGAACGACTACAACCGTGTCGCCCTTTTGTCCGGTTGCACCATCGTAACCCGGTGAACCTTTAGCACCTTTGGCACCGTCATAGCCCGTCGCACCGGTTGCGCCGGTTGCACCTGTAGCGCCGGTCGGGCCAGGAACGACTGCGGTTGAGCCGGTTGCGCCTTTTGCACCGTCATAGCCAGTTGCGCCAGTAGGACCGGCAGGACCAGCAGGACCTGGAACCACGACAGTTGTCGGAGCTGCAGGCGGCGGGGTGACGGTGGTTTTTTCACAGGCGCTCAGGCCGAGCGTCGCAATCAGTGCAACTAGTAAAAATGAATACTTCATATGAATCCTTTGGATAGAGAATTACGCACGATATTGTGCGGGGACAGTAAAAGAGAGAATCAGTTTGTCGCCATCTCCTGCAAGCCTAAACATCAAACAGACAGAATAAAAATTAGCGCCACGCTGGCTTTCGCCACATTCAAAACATTCAGCGCGCATCGCGCAAAATTAATTTTCAAAATAATTCATATGCATGGGTTTCTCTGTGCGCTGACGCACAAATAGTCTGTCTTAATTTTTAAAAAGTTTTCGTGAAGAAATTGATCGACTTATTTACTTATTGTGCTTAGTTGAACTATAAAAAATAAAGAAGCCAATATTGTTTTAGGTCAAATAAGAAAGTCGATAAAGCATTAGTTTGCTCGAGTGTGAGAAATTCTCGCATTATCTAAACTTTCAAAATTAAAGGAAAATTTATGGCTGAGTTAAATAGAGATGTATATGGCATTTACAAAAAGGTTTACCCTTCCGGAGTAACTATGATGGGTGCAAATTCACTGATTGGAGAAGAAGTTTATAACCAAAAAGAAGAGCATCTTGGCACGATAAAAGAATTCATGATCGATATGAACTCCGGAAAGATCGCCTATGCAATTATGTCGATGGCGGGAATTTTTTCTTCGAACAGATTATTTGCAGTACCGCTCAATTGTTTGAAGCATGACTACAGTAAAAGAAAATTCTTGCTGAATATTGAGGCGGACAGGCTGAATGCCGCACCGTCTTTTGAGCAGGATAATTGGCCTGATTTAGCCTCTGAAACAACCATTTCAGAAATAACTGCTGCCTATGGCAGAGAGTCTTGGGCAGAGGGTATGTAACCCACATCGTCATAGATACGATGTGAATTTGGAGTAAACCCCTGACGCAGGCAGGGGTCGCGACAATTTGAACGCTTGCTGTGCTTTTACGAGTGGAGCCGCGAGATCTTCGCGAAGGGTTTATCTGAATACCCGCTGGATTTCAAGCTGCAGCTGAATGTCGCTAAAGATAAGAGTTAAAAATTTTCCGCTGAAATTTTAGAAAAAAGCGGTCAAACAAATTTCCGTTCAGTGTTGCAAAGTTGCAAGTGTTGCTCAGCGCTTAGGTGCAACGCCGAAAATCGCTCAGTAACACGAAGATGATCAATGTGTTCGTCAACGAACAGACCACAAACACGGCGTGTCTTATAAGTTCACATTGTAGATCTTGAACTAATCTGGTTGAAATCCGATGGAGTCAATAATGAAAAAATATTCAAAGCAATGCGCAGTCGTTTTATGCGGAATAGTGTTCTTAATTACAGCAGGTTGCAGCAGCATGAAAACACCGGCGACAGCTGATGTGGCCGTCTCTAAGGCAGCAGTAGAAAATGCAGCAGGTGCAGGTGGAGCAGAATTTGCACCAGTTGAAATGGCATCAGCGCGACAAAAATTAGTGCTAGCCAACAAAGCGATGGCAGAAAAAGATTACAAGCAGGCTTCTATTCTGGCAAATGAAGCTGAAGCAGATGCAAAACTTGCGCAAGGTAAAGCTCGTTCAGCCAAAGCGCAAGCAGCAGCAGAAGCGCTGGATGCAGATATTCGCTTTATGCGAGAAGAATTGAATCGCGTAAATCCTTAACGAGTACTGGCAGTCTTGCACTCCAATACATTGCCCGCAAATCGCAGGCAGAATCATCACAAAGGAATTTAAAATGAAAAAATCAGTTTTTATACCTGGCTTGCTGGCAGTTGCAGCGCTAGTTAGTGCATGTAGTTCCATGCCAAGCAGCACTTCGCTGCTGGAACAGACGCGCGTAGATTATGCCGTAGCAAGAAGCAACCAAAATGTTGCCATTTATGCGCAGCCAGAAATGAATCGGGCAGCTGAGGCTTTAGGTCACGCCAACGAAGCAGCCAACAAAAATCGCAGCGGTGAAAAGATCGACGAGTTGGCTTACATCGCCAAACAAAAAATTGCATTGGCTCAGGAAGTTGGAAGACAAAAATCTGCTGAGGCCGAAGTGGCAAACGCCGGTCACGAGCGGGATCGAATTCGTTTGGAACAGCGCACGAATGAAGCCGACAAGGCCAAGCTAGATGCGCAGATTGCTCGTAGCGAAACGACCGAAGCTCAAGCGCGCGCAGATCGACTGGAAGCACAGTTGGCGGATATGTCAGCCAGAAAAACGAAAAGGGGTATGGTGATTACTCTTAGTGATGTGCTGTTTGGCACTGACTTGGCACGACTCAATCAGGATGGCATGAGAACGGCGAAGAAGCTGGCGGATGTGTTGCAGCAAAATCCACAACGGACAGTGCTGATTGAAGGTTTTGCGGATAGCACGGGTTCGGCTTCGCATAATCAGGCATTGTCCGATCGTCGTGCCATGGCAGTAAGCAACGCATTGCAGGAGATGGGCGTGGCTCGAGAGCGCATTACCACTCGTGGCTATGGTGAATCCCATCCTGTTGCGGCAAATGATACCGATCAAAACCGTCAACTCAATCGTCGCGTAGAGATCATTTTTTCGGATGCATACGGCAAGGTATTGGCACGATAAGTAGTGCTTTTGTTCGTAATGTTGGAATGTGCTTGAGAATCAGATCGTAAATTTTAAGGAGTTCACTATGTTGGAAACAAATATCAAGGCAGTAAACAATGATGTGAAGGCGTTGATTGCAGACTCTCAGGCACTGTTTAGTGCTGCGGCATCTTTGACCGGTGAAAAGGCAGAAGAAGTGCGCAAGAGCGGTATGCGCATGCTGGACGCAGCTCTTCAGCAGGCGCAGGCAGCGCAAGCTTGCGCCTTCAGCGCAGGCAAGAAAATAGCGGTTTCCACTGGTAGTTATGTCAAGGAAAACCCGTGGTATTCCATGGGTGCTGCTGTTGGATTGGGTTTGCTGCTGGGAGCGATCATTCGCCGCAAAAAATAACACCTTTGGGTAGCTGAAATGTCAAACCGATTGTTGAAAAGCAGTCGGTTTGCATTTCAGTTTTCGCATAATGCGGTCTCGCATTTATGAGCGAATATGTTATTTCAGCAGGTGACCAAATAAACCCATGAGTCCTACTGCGATCAGATACACAGCCACAATCGTAGATAGCAATCGCGGCATGACAAAAATCAGAATTCCTGCAATCAGGGACACGATCGGGATAAGGGTGATAGAGATATTCATTTGAGACTACTCCAGTTCATTAGACTACTCTAGCGTTAGCCGCGCGAATTTTTATTTTTGAATTTCGCAAAAATAAAAAATTAGTTTTTTGCAACGGTTTGAGACTAGATTGAACAGACCAAAATGACTGTTCGATAGCGCACATACCCTGGGCGCAATACGGTCTATAACTGAAGCTGACAAGTGCTTAATTTGGCACGAATAGAAGCTAGGTTGCGATTCTTTGTGTTGAGCTGGTATTTGACTAGTACGACTCAAATTGTTCAGGCAACAAGAAGGCTCGATATGAATAACGATTATCTCTCTCTTGTGATACTCCCCCTCGCAGCCGTAGTTGGCGTTGTGCCATCCTTTATCAAGCCCGCAGTCCGGTCAAACGATCTGTCAGATGATCTATTTCTTGTGAAGAACGACCAGGATAGCCATTCAGGTTTTACAAATTCCGATAAACCTCTCCCGGTCGCGTTGGCGGGCACGGATGCAAAATATTCCGAGCGCGGGCTGGTAGTTGTTATTGGGAATGATGCTTTTGGCACAGATAGGTCGCCGGTAAATATGAAGGGCATGGGGGTCATAAAAATATTGGCTCAATTTCTTAAAGAGCATACACAGCGCACGGTTCTGGTCGAGAGTTTTACTGATGATAGTGGTTCAGTTTCGCATAACCAGGAATTATCCGAAACTAGAGCCAGTGCGGTTCGCAGCGCTTTGCAGGAGCATGGAATCCTGCGCGATCGCGTCTCAATCCGAGGTTACGGCGAGGCACATCCTGTTGCACCAAATTATGGGGCCATAAACCGTCAGCGAAACAGGCGTGTTGAGATCATTATTTCTTACAACCACAACAAAATATCCTCGCGACCACTTTCGCGTTGACGAATCAATGCTTCAAGGAACATGTCATGATGCCTCATTTAAAAAATCTCACCAGTAGTGAATTCAGCAGCAAAGATGCTGCCGCGAAAATATTGCCTGGATTTGCAGTTGATTTGACCGGATCAAGAGCCGCCAGCGCTCATGCGCGGAGGATGCGTTTGCTCGGTATGACGCTCATGAACCAGCAGTCAGGATATCTGGATTATCGAGAAAACCAAACAGAAGCACGAGCAGATGAGTACATGAATGCAAGCCCATGGCGCATTCTCGGCGCAGCAGCCGGTTTGGGCATTCTGGCCGGATTGATTATGGTGCTGGATAACTAAGCGATTATTTGCGACTTAACATCGGAGAAGATTATGAGCAAAGAACAGAAAAGCAACAAGATGGACAAGAAAAAAGCTGCCAAAACACCCAAAGAAAAAAAGGCTGCAAAGAAAGACAAGAAAAACGCAAAAGACTCTTTGGGAGCAGTAAAGCCGGGATAATTTTGCAGCGAATTTCAGGAATATATTTATAGGGTTTAGATATGCGGCTTTGTATAGCACGCTCTTGCGCGCTGAAGTTACGGATATTTAGTACAGCATTTTTCAACTGTTCAATCATGCAACTACGGAGAGACACCCTGCAATTACATTGATGACATCAATACTTTCTCTGGCGCGCCTGGGTGAATTGAGGTTGATGCGATATTAGGAATGGTCTCAGCGCGTTTCGCGTATTGAGCGAGCACCGTTTCCATAAGCATACTGTGCTGAAGGCGCGAGCAGCAAATAGAAAGAATTTCATGTCCATTAAAGAATTTGTGGGGGCTGCGCGCGTGCGACACGCATTGCGCAAAGATCAGGATACTGAACTGCTGAGTTCGGAGCTATTCAGCATTGAGCAACTTAAGCGCCATGCTGTAACGATGGCGGCTCATCATCGAATCGATCAGAGTCCCGGGCCGGATAAGTTGCTGCCGAGATTGGCAGACAATGCGCGTGTTTTGCTGGCAGCATACGATGTCGTGACTGCTGCGGCGTTGCCGGGGCAGCGGATTGTGCCTGCAGAGGCATGGCTGCTCGACAATTTCTATCTGATCGAACAACAGATTGTTCTGGCACGGCGACATCTTCCACGAGGATATAGCCAGCAGTTGCCGCGATTATCAGAGGGTCCATCAGCAGGATTTCCAAGAGTCTATGATCTGGCACTGGAATTGATATGCCACATGGACGGTCGTATTGACAGCGACAACTCGACACAATTCATTGCTGCCTACCAGACTGTAGAGCCATTGATGCTCGGTGAACTGTGGGCATTTCCGATCATGTTGCAATTGGCACTGCTGGAAAATCTACGTCGCGTCGGTTTGCGGATTGCACATCGCCGTGAAGAACTTGATGTGGCTGCCAAGTGGGCAGATCGTATGTTCGCAACAGCTGAGAATGAACCCAAACAACTCATTAATGTACTTGCTGCGTTTGCCGATGCCGATGTGCCCTTGACGGCACCATTTGTGGAGGAGTTTTACGCGCGGCTCCAGGCACAGGGGCCAGCCATGGCTTTTGTTCAGACCTGGGTTGAGCAGAAGTTACTTGACCAGGGTGTGGCTGCGACTCAGTTATCAGAAGCCGCAGGACGAACGGCGGCTGCCAACCAGATTTCCATTTCTAACAGTATTGGCAGTTTGCGTTTTATCGGCGCTACAAACTGGCGAAATTTTGTTGAGTCTCTAAGTGTGGTTGAGCAGGTATTGCGAGAAGATCCTGCGCAAATGTATGAAAGCCAGGATTTTGCAACTCGTGATCGATACCGGCATGTGATTGAAAAGGTCGCGCGAGGCAGTGAGCGCAGTGAATTTTCAGTGGCGCGCGAGGCCATTACCCTTGCTCAGGATGCCGCCATCCAGTCGGGTGCGAAAAATCGCATGGCGCATGTTGGATATTTTTTGATCGATCATGGCAGGCCAATTCTGGAAAGCGTTGTCGACAGCCGTTTGTCGTGGGCTAGCAGATTTGGTCGAGTGCTTCTTGATTATCGCCTGGCGCTTTATGTCATGCCAATCGTTTCACTGACGGCACTCTCAGCGGCGATTGTGCTTTTCTATCTGGATGGATTTGGCTTGGGTGACTGGAGACACTGGTTTTTTGCCATCACCAGTATCGTTGGTCTTTCTTCTCTGGCAGTTTCACTGGTAAATCTGCTGGTGACGCTTAGTTTGCCGCCTCGCGCTTTGCCAAGGATGGATTTCTCGCAAGGCATCCCGACCGAGCATCGGACAATAGTGATTGTCCCAACATTGCTAAGTAAGCCGCACGAAATTGATGATCTGCTTGAAGCACTCGAGATACGCTATTTGGGAAATCGCGATCCCAATCTGTTTTTTGCCTTGCTTACAGATTTTCGCGATGCGCATGAGCAATCGCTGCCAGATGACGATGAATTACTTATCAAGGCGAGAACCGCAGTCCGTGTGCTTAATGAAACTTACCAGGACGATCGCCCAAGCATTTTTTATTTACTTCACCGACCTCGTCTATGGAACCCGCACGAAGGGGTGTGGATGGGGTACGAGCGCAAGCGAGGAAAGCTGGAGCAGTTCAATGCCTTGCTGCGCGGCGGCGATCCCACAGTCTTTTCAGACATCGTTGGCGATCAATCGATTCTCAGCACAATTAAATATGTCATTACTTTGGACACCGATACGCAACTGCCTCGTGATACGGCGCGCAAACTTATCGGAAATCTGGCGCACCCTCTTAATCGGCCGATCTATGACGAAAAAAAGGGCAGGATCGTCGAGGGTTATGCGATTCTGCAGCCGAGAGCTGCTATCAGTCTGACCAGTGCCAGTCAGTCCCGTTTTACGAAACTTTTTGCTGGAGAATCGGGGCTTGATCCTTACACCCGTGAGGTGTCGGATGTTTATCAGGACATATTTGGCGAAGGTTCTTTCATCGGTAAGGGTATCTATGATGTGGACGCCTTTCGTCAGGCTGTGGATGGCCGTTTTCCCGAAAATCTCATCCTCAGCCATGATTTACTGGAAAGCGGATACGCACGCTCGGCGCTGGTAACGGATGTTGACCTGATTGAAGAGCACCCCGCCAGTTATGCAGTCGAGGCGAGTCGGCGACATCGATGGATTCGTGGTGACTGGCAACTGGCAGGCTGGCTACTTCCTAGTGTTCCAGGCGCAACCGTTGATGCAAACGGATCGAAATCCAGTAGGCAACCTAACCCGCTTTCAGCGCTGTCGCGCTGGAAAATTCTGGACAACCTCCGTCGCAGCCTCGTGTCTACCGCACTGTTTACCTTGCTGGCAGGCGCATGGCTGTTTGATCCAGGGTCGGCGTGGCTATGGACTTCACTGGTTGTCGGTGTTCTGCTTATTCCCACTCTGCTGGGAACGGCGATTTCACTTGTTCGCAAACCAAGAGAACGGGACTGGCGGGTACATCTGATCCTGACCAGCAAAGCGGCGGGCCATCCTATCGCACTTGCTTTGCTGGCTTTGATTTTTTTGCCCTATGACGCGCTGATATGCCTTGATGCGATCTTGCGCTCGGGTGCCAGAATGTTATTCACACGCAGGGGGTTGTTGCTCTGGCATATTCCATCCTATACCACCCGGAATGCGTGCAGCACCCCGGTCGATTGTTTCAAAGAAATGTGGATTGCTCCAGTACTGTCAATACTGCTTGCCCTGGCATTGGGCCTCAGTCGACCAGAAGGCTTGTGGTTTAGCGCCCCCGTCTTACTGCTCTGGCTGGCATCACCGGCGGTCGCCTGGTGGATCAGCAAGCCGCTTACTTCCCGCGAACCTGATTTAAATGAAGTCCAGCGCAAATTCCTGAGGTTATCGGCGCGGAGAACATGGCGTTTCTTCGAAGATTTTGTCGCATCGCCGGACAACTGGTTGCCGCCAGATAATTTTCAAACTTATCCTTCTCCTGCCATTGCTTCGCGTACTTCGCCCACCAATATTGGTATGGCCCTTCTGGCCAATCAGGCGGCATACGACTTTGGCTACATAACTGCCGGACAGTTTCTGCAGCTCACGGAGAATACTCTGGCGACGATGGAAAAAATGGATCGTTATCGTGGCCATTTCTTCAACTGGTATGACACGCGCACCCTGCAGCCGCTATACCCGAAGTACATATCCTCAGTCGATAGCGGAAATTTGTCTGGCAGTTTGCTCACCTTGCAAGCCGGTTTATGCGAGCTAAAACATCAGCCAGCGCTGGCCTCTCGTGCCTTACGCGGATTGCAGGATACTCTGGCGGTGCTGTCAGAACATTTGCCCTCAATCTCTTCTGCCCCGGCGCTTGCGAAAGCAGTCCAGCATCTTGAGGACAGACTTGACCATCTTACGATTGAGGGGGAACCTCGGACATTTCCGACTGCTGTTATTTTGTTCAATGAAATTCTTCAGGTCGGCGAGGAATTGCTGACGGTGTTGCCAGCGAATTCTGATCCCAATGGCGACCTGGCTTACTGGGTGCAGGCTTTCATACGGCAGACCCGTGCCATCTTGGATGATCTTGCATTCATGTCACCCGATCAAAATCAGTCGGCGGCCATGCCAGCACTGGCTGAAATTGAGAGAACACAATTTGACGATGCCGGATTTCTGTCTACAACGAGCGGCAATGCAGCAAGCGGGCTTCTGGTTGCGCAGCATAAAATCAGGATTATTGATGATTTGGTTGAGCGCAGCCGCCAACTTGCGGTAATGGATTACGAATTTCTGTACGACAGATCAAGCGGCTTGTTGAGTATTGGTTACGATGTGGGTGAGCGCCGCCGCGATTTGTCTTGCTATGACTTGCTGGCATCAGAAGCTCGTCTTGCCAGTTTTCTGCTTATTGCAGAAGGCCAAATACCGCAGAAGCACTGGTTTTTGCTGGGGCGTTTGCTAACAAGCTATGGCGCCAATGTCAGCTTGATTTCATGGAGCGGCTCGATGTTCGAGTACCTGATGCCCAGCCTGATCATGCCAAGTTATGAGAACACCTTGCTCGATCAGACCGCCAAGTCTGTGGTAATGCGACAGATCGAATATGGCCGACAACGATCAGTGCCGTGGGGAATTTCCGAATCCTGCTATAACGCCACTGACATACATCATGTTTATCAGTACCGGGCATTTGGCGTTCCAGGACTGGGTTTCAAGCGCGGCCTGGGAGATGATCTGGTTATTGCACCTTACGCCAGTGCTTTGGCGCTCATGGTGATGCCAGTGGAGGCATGCCGAAATTTGCAGACACTGGCCACCAATGGTTTAGTTGGTGCCTACGGATTTTACGAAGCAGTCGATTACACGCCTTCGCGTGTGCCTCGCGGAAAAAGCGGCGCCATCGTACGCACATTCATGGCGCATCACCAAGGGATGAGCTTGCTGGCTTTCGCACATGTACTGCTCGGCCAACCGATGCAGCGCCGGTTCATGTCTTCTCCTCTTGTGCGGGCGACGGAATTGTTATTGCAGGAGCGCGTACCAAAAAAGGGAGCAACCTTGCATCCGCACGCGGCTGAGGTGAGCACAGCATCTCGTCCACCGGTCGTAGAGCCAGGCTCGATCATGCGCGTATTTTCTGATCCAAACACGAGGATACCGGAGGTGCATCTGCTTTCCAACGGCAGGTATCATGTCATGGCGACCAACGCCGGTGGCGGTTACAGCCGCTGGCGCGATCTGGCGGTGACCCGGTGGCGCGAGGACGCCACGGCTGACGGTTGGGGAACCTTTGTATACCTGCGTGATCGTGAGTCCGGGAGATTCTGGTCAACTGCCCATCAGCCGACATTGCAGAAGGCTGAGCACTATGAAGTCGTCTTCGTGCAGGGTCGTGCTGAATATCGCAGACGGGATCATGCAATTGAAACGCGTACCGAGATTTGCGTTTCGCCTGAAGATGACATCGAAATTCGTCGCATTACTCTGACCAACCAGTCATCCGATACTCGTAGCGTCGAGGTGACGACTTATGCGGAAGTCGTGATGGCGCCGCTAAACGCCGATTTGGCACATCGCTCGTTCAGCAATTTGTTCGTTCAGACTGAAGTTATGCCTGACCGGCAAGCGATCATTTGCCATCGTCGCAGCCGGACACCGGGTGAAACTTCTCCATGGATGTTTCACCTGTTGGCAGCACCCGGTGCGGTTTCAGATGAGCCATCATGTGAAACGGATCGCGCCAGATTTATCGGGCGCGGTCGAACAGTCGCTGATCCGGTCGCCATGGATAAAGGGCATTTGGCTTTGTCGAACACGGATGGCTCGGTGCTCGATCCAATCGTTGCCATTCGTCGTACGCTCACCTTGTTGCCCGATGCGTCAGCCACTGTACAAATAATTACCGGCGTTGCCGAGACGCGAGAAGCAGCATTGGCGTTACTGGAAAAGTATTGTGATCGTCATTTTGTTGAGCGTGCCTTTGAGATGGCATGGTTCCATAGTCAGGAAGTGCTGCGCCTCATTAACGCCACGGAAGCAGATGCACAAATATATGGCCGCCTGGCAACATCGGTCATCTACAGCAATGCCGTGCGCCGTACCAATCCGAGCGTCATCGCCAGAAACCAGTTAAAGCAATCCCGGCTCTGGCGCTTTGCCATTTCGGGCGATCTCCCCATTGTTCTGATACATATCGGGGATCTGAGCCGCATCGAGTTGGTCAAGCAGGTACTGCAAGCACATGCATACTGGCGGATGAAGGGCTTAAATTCTGATCTGGTGATTGTGAACGAGGATTTTTCGGGATACCGGGCAGTTCTGCATGACGAGATAATGGGATTGATCAACGCGGGATCTGAAACCCAAATTCTCGACAAGCCGGGTGGCGTATTCGTCCGCCGTGCTGATGAATTTTCCGAGGAAGACCGGGTTTTGTTCCAGACGGTGGCGCGGGTCGTGCTCGATGACCACTCGGAAACCTTGGCCGACCATGTCGAGCGCCGTGTTTCGGGTGATCGGGTGATGGAACGGCTGGAATCGGTGCTGCATCCGGACGATGAGCCAAACTATCCGGTGTTGATTCCAGAGCGCATTTTTAATAACGGCATCGGGGGATTTACTTCTGATGGGCACGAATATGTCATTACGCTTGAACCGGGCCAAACGACACCGGCGCCTTGGGTGAATGTTATTGCAAGCCCATTCATCGGCACGGTTGTCAGCGAGAGCGGAAGTGCCTATACCTGGGTGGAAAATGCGCATGAATTTCGTTTGACCACCTGGCATAACGACCCCATATGCGATACAAGTGGCGAAGCCCTTTATATCCGCGACGAGGAATCCGGTGCGTTCTGGTCGCCAACGCCATTGCCGGTTCATAGTCGATCCGGATATGTCTGCCGGCACGGATTTGGGTACAGCGTGTTTGAGCATTACGAAGCAGGCATCTCGTCGGAACTTCATAACTATGTAGCTATGGATGCACCGGTTAAGTTTGCCGTGGTGAAGTTACGAAACCATTCTGATCGCACACGGCGGTTGTCGCTCACCGCATACTGGGAACTGGTGCTTGGCGAATGGCGGCACGCCAACATGATGCACATTGTCACGGAAACCGATTCGCAGACGGGAGCGATGTTTGCCCGTAATGCTTACGGCAGGGAATGTGCCAACCGGGTTGTATTTGCGCATGTCAGCGAGTTTGCGCGAACTGTAACCGGAAATCGCACCGAATTCCTTGGTCGCAACGGAACTATGGCCAGCCCGGCAGCCATGCGCCGCAAGCGATTGTCGGGGAACACGGGTGCCGGACTTGACCCGTGCGCGGCTATTCAGACGCATCTCGAATTGAGCAAGGGAGAAGAGTGTGAAATTGTGTTTGTCTTTGGCGCGGCCAGCAACGAAGACGAAGCACGCCATTTTATCCACAAATACGGCAGGCCGGAAGGCGCTCGCCAGGCATTGGAGGTCGTATGGACGCACTGGAATCGGACATTGGGCGCGGTGCATGTAGAGACGCCGGATAAAGCACTGGATGTACTCGCCAACGGCTGGCTGCTATACCAGACGCTGTCATGCAGGCTTTGGGGTCGCAGCGGCTATTACCAGTCTGGTGGCGCTTACGGTTTCCGCGATCAATTGCAGGACACCATGGCGCTGATACATGCCACACCATGGCTGGCACGCGAGCAGCTGATCCGCTGTGCGGAGCGACAATTTCTTCAGGGCGATGTTCAGCACTGGTGGCACCCGCCCAACGGGCAAGGGGTTCGCACGCATTTCTCCGACGATTATCTCTGGCTTCCCTACGCAACTTGCCGTTATGTGCTGGCGACCGGTGATACCGGTGTGCTTGATGAAATGGTGCATTTTCTTGAAGGCCGAGAATTGACACCTGGACAGGAGGCTTACTACGACCAGCCGCAACGCTCGACACAAGCTGCAAGCCTGTACGATCACTGCGTCCGTGCGATCAATCATGGTCTGCGTTTTGGCGTGCACAACTTGCCTTTGATGGGTTGCGGTGACTGGAACGATGGAATGAATCTTGTCGGCCAGGACGGCAGGGGTGAGAGCGTCTGGCTGGCCTGGTTTCTGTATGAAAACCTGCAGTCGTTTGAGCAAATGGCACGCACGCGTGACGATGTTGACTTTGCCGAAGTCTGCGCCAGCCAGGCATCTGCATTGCTCGGTAATATTGAAACCAATGCGTGGGACGGCGCATGGTATCGACGAGCTTACTTTGATGATGGCACCCCATTGGGCTCGGCGGAAAACGATGAATGTCAGATTGATTCAATCAGCCAGAGCTGGTCAGTCATTTCAGGCGGTGGCGATCCCGCCCGCGCCCAAGAAGCGATGGCGGCAGTGGATAAACGATTGGTGAAGCGGGATGCTAAGCTGATTCAGCTACTTGATCCGCCTTTCGACAAATCAGATCTTGAGCCTGGGTATATCAAAGGATATGTTCCTGGCGTCCGCGAAAATGGCGGTCAATACACGCATGCGGCGATCTGGACCACCATGGCGTTTGCAATGATGGGCGACAAGGAGCGGGCGTGGGAACTTTTCGCCATGCTTAATCCTATCAATCATGGTAGCCAGCCAGAAGAGATTGAACGATACAAGGTTGAGCCGTATGTCATGTGCGCGGATATCTATGCAGCCCACCCACACACGGGCCGTGGCGGCTGGACCTGGTACACCGGCGCGGCTGGATGGATGTACCGGCTGAGCGTGGAAACGCTATTGGGACTGAACCTGGAAGTTGACAGGCTGCGCATTACACCTTGTGTTCCGGCTCATTGGGATTCCTACAAAATTCACTACCGTTATCGGGAAACCTTTTATCACATCACCATAAACCGTGTTGGCAAAAAATCGGATCGAGTAATCCGTGTAACGTTGGATGGGCGGGTTATCGATGATGCTGGTGTTGATGGAGTAGTGACAGCATTTCAGGGCACGATCCCTCTTGTTGATGACCAGAATGAGCACTATGTCGAGGTGAGTCTGGGTTAGCACAGGGCTTAAAAATTTGACAACTCGCCGCTTTAGCAGATGCGTTTTCGTAATGAATGAATAGACTGGATAGCAATTTATTTCACAGGAAGATTGTCGTTTCTTGCGGATTTGGACTGTCGTCTCTGATTTGATCAAACTGATATACTTTGTGTCCGTCATCTCAAGGTCCATGTCGCGAAAGGTTCTCGGTGCGACAGGCTTTTGTGCACCGTAATTGTCAATTTATTCGATTCAGGAAGTCATGATGCGTTTTGAGGGAAGTACGAACTATGTCGCGACGGCCGACTTGCAGCTCGCCGTAAATGCCGCCATCACTTTGCAGCGACCGCTACTCATCAAGGGTGAGCCGGGCACCGGCAAGACCATGCTGGCCGAGGAAGTCGCCGCTGCGCTAGGCATGCCGCTCTTGCAGTGGCACATCAAATCGACCACCAAAGCGCAGCATGGATTGTATGAGTACGATGCCGTTTCGCGCTTGCGCGACTCGCAACTGGGTGAGGAAAAAGTTGCCAACATCGCCAACTACATCATCAAGGGCGTGCTCTGGCAGGCGTTTGAATCAGATCAGCAGACGGTAGTGTTGATCGACGAAATAGACAAGGCCGATATTGAGTTCCCGAATGATCTATTGCGGGAGCTCGATCGCATGGAATTTTTTTGCTATGAAACGCGCGAATTGATTCAGGCGAAGCACAGGCCAATCATCATCATTACTTCGAACAATGAAAAAGAGCTGCCGGACGCTTTTCTGCGCCGTTGTTTCTTCCATTACATCGCATTTCCGGATCGGGAAACCATGGCGCAGATTGTGGATGTGCATTTCCCAAATTTGCAGGAGCAACTGATCCGTGAGGCGCTGGAGGTGTTTTTTGAGCTGCGGCAGATAAACGGCCTGAAGAAAAAACCTTCTACTTCGGAACTGCTTGACTGGTTGAAGCTGCTTAGTGCCGAAGGCGTCGACCCGGACTCGCTGAGCGCAAAAAGCAAACGGACCGAGATTCCACCGATGACCGGCGCGCTGATGAAAAATGAGCAGGATGTTGGCTTGTTGCAGAGGATCGTCAGCATGAACCGCCAGCGCACTTGAGACGGCCGGACTTCAGCGGCAGATAGGCACTTATGCTGATCGACTTCTTCATGCACTTGAAGAGCCGCCGTTTGCCGGTTACCACAACCGAATATCTGGCGTTGCTCGAAGCGTTGCAAGCAGGTCTGGCCGATTACAGCCTAGACGGCTTTTACTCGCTTTCACGCCTTTGCATGATCAAGAGCGAGGCGCACTACGACAAGTTTGATGTGGCTTTCGGTGAATATTTCGACAATATCCACGGCAAAAATGGGGTCAGCGCAGAGGATGCACTTAAAGAATTGCTGAATACGGCCGGCAGTCATATCCAGTCCGGCGAAAACCTGTTTGATTTGGATGTTGTCGAACAGGATGCGTTGCGTTCTGAAACCCGTAAAGAACAGAACAACGATGAGCAGGAAGAAGAAAAAAGCGCCCCCATGAAGGGTGGTGCCGGTAACAATCCGCTCGGCGAAGGTGGTGTGCAAAAGGAAGGCATCCGCATCGACAACCAGCTTCTTGGCAACCGCAGTGCCATCAAGGGCTGGGACAGCCGCGAGTTCAAGACGCTCGATGACGAGAGCGAGTTGAATACGCGCAGCATCAAGATCGCGCTACGCCGTCTGCGAAAGTTTGCGCGCGAAGGCATTCACGAAGAGCTGGATCTCGACAATACCATTGACAGTACCGCGCGCAATGCCGGCTGGCTGGACATCAAGATGCGTCCTGAGCGGCGCAACAAAGTCAAGGTGCTGATTATGTTCGACATCCGTGGTTCTATGGATGTTCATATCAAGCTGTGCAAAGAGCTTTTCTCCGCCGCCAAGGCAGAATTCAACCAGCTTGAATGGTTTTACTTCCACAACATTGTCTGCGATTCCGTCTGGCGTCAGAACGACACACATGTGGCCTCGCACTATCCGCTGCCTTACCTGATGAATCGCTATGGGAAGGACTACAAGCTCATCATCGTCGGCGACGCCTCCATGGGGCCGACCGAACTGACCGAGCCTGGCGTGAGCTACAGCCATAACCACAGTCAAGAATCCGGTGCGGTCTGGTTGACCCGACTGCTTGATCATTACAGGCAGGCGGTCTGGCTCAACCCTGAACCTGAACGCTATTGGCACCTCACGCAATCCATTGGAATGCTGCGAGACATCATGCAAAACCGCATGTACCCGCTAACATTATCGGGTCTGGAGCAGGCGATGAAGGTTCTTGGCAGATAGTTGCCGTTGTCTTAAACGAGAAAGGCGCCATCAGCGCCTTTCTCGTTTAAGAAAATGCCTTACTTCATGAGGCCATGCGCAACGGCATTGTCTCGACAGCGTCAGGCGCTTTTACCACCTGACGCCATGCGTGTAGCAGCGGCTCGGTATAACCAGAAGGCTGGGAGCGCGCCTTGAACACCAGATCACAGGCCGCCTTGAATGCGGGCGAGGCATCAAAATTGCTGGCCATGCTGCGGTAGGTTGGATCTGACAAATTTTGACGATCGACTACTGCAGCCATGCATTTGAGTGTCTGCATTACCTGCGATTCGGTCACAATGCCATGCAGTAGCCAGTTGGCGATGTGCTGACTGGAAATCCGCAGCGTGGCACGATCTTCCATCAGCGCGATTTCATGAATGTCTGGCACCTTGGAGCACCCAACACCCTGATCGATCCAGCGCACTACATAACCGAGAATCCCCTGTGCGTTGTTGCCCAGTTCCTGCTGGATCTCTTCTGCGCTCCAGTTTGGGTTGGCGGTGACCGGAATGGTCAGCAGGTCGTCCAGTACATCAGTATGTTGGCCTATGAAGCTGCGCATAACGGCCAGCGCATCGATCTGATGATAGTGCAGGGCATGCAGGGTGGCGGCGGTGGGTGAAGGAACCCAGGCAGTGTTGGCACCAGCTTTCAGATGGTTGATTTTCTGCTCCAGCATTTCAGCCATCAGGTCTGGCATTGCCCACATGCCTTTTCCGATCTGCGCGCGTCCGTACATGCCGCATTCGAGCCCGACTTGGACATTGTTGATTTCGTAGGCTGCGATCCAGGGTGCTTTTCTCATGTCGCCTTTGCGGATCATCGGACCCGCTTCCGTAGCGGTGCGCATTTCGTCACCGGTGCGATCAAGGAAGCCCGTGTTGATAAAGGCAAGACGATGTGCCGTTGCGGCAATGCAGGCTTTGAGATTGACGCTGGTGCGGCGCTCCTCATCCATGATCCCGAGTTTCACGGTGTATTGTGGCAAGCCAAGCAATTGCTCCACACGGCTGAAAATTTCATCGGTGAAGGCCGCTTCGTCGGGGCCATGCATCTTTGGTTTGACAATGTAAATGGACCCGGCGCGGGAGTTCAGCCTGCTCTTCAGGTCGTGCATCGCGATCAGGATGGTCACTGCTGCATCCAGAATGCCTTCTGGTACTTCATGGCCACCACCATCGAGAATCGCGGGCGACGTCATCAAATGTCCGACATTGCGCACAAACAGCAGGCTGCGTCCGTGCAAAGTCAGCTTTTCGCCGTCTGGGGTGTCATAAGTGCGATCAGGATTCAGGCGGCGGGTGATGGTTTTTCCGCCCTTGGTAACTTCTTCCGTCAAATCGCCTTTCATCAATCCCAGCCAGTGGCGGTAGGCAACCACTTTGTCATCGGCATCGACGGCGGCAACGGCATCTTCGAGATCCATGATGGTAGTGGTTGCTGCTTCCAGAATGATGTCTTTGACGCCGGCCAGATCCTGGGCACCAATCGTGTCATTTCTGTCGATCAGCACATCAAGGTGCAGGTTGTTGTTCTTGAAAAGTATTGAGCTTGGTGCAGCAGGATCGCCGTTGTAGCCGACAAACTTTTCAGGCGCTTTCAGGCCGGTTACACTGCCATCCTGCAACGAAACGGTAAGTTGACCGTGATCGATGGTGTAGGCTAAGGCGTCGTGATGCGAACCTTTTTCAAGCGGCACAACCTGATCCAGCAGGTTGCGGCCATATGCTATGACCTTGTCACCACGGACGGGGTTGTATTCCGCCGAGCGTGTTGCACCGCCATCTTCACTGATGGCATTGGTGCCATACATCGCATCGTAGAGGCTTCCCCAGCGGGCATTTGCGGCGTTCAGCGTGTAACGGGCATTCGTCAGAGGCGCAACCAGTTGCGGCCCCGCCTGCTCTGATACTTCACTGTCGATACGGGTTGGATCAATCGTGACATCGGAAGGCACAGGCCGCAGATAGCCGATTTCTGTCAGAAATGCTTTGTAGTCAGTCATATCGGCAATCGGACCCGGATGTTTACGATGCCAACGATCGATTTCGGCCTGTAGCCGTTCACGCTCTGCTAGGAGGGCGCGGTTTTTTGGGGCCAAATCGTGAATCAGGGCATCGAAGCCGCGCCAGAAAGAAACGGGCTCGATCCCGGTTCCCGGCAAGACTTCCTGCTCGATGAAAGTATGCAGATTGCTGTCAATCTGAAGGCGATAACTCTTTATGCGTGCGGTCATGGCAGTTTTTATTTATCAAGGCGTGTTCTGGGCTGCGTGATGCGTTGCCGGCCGTACAAAGGCGAACAGAAACGCAAAACGCGCGGCGACGCGAAGGGATATCCATTCGTCGGGAGCGCAAGAAAACGGGTGCGGCGCTTGCCGCAACCCGTTGAGAGCAGGCATATCGTACGCGGTGTGGCGGTGGTGGTGCCTCGCGCGCTGCTTCGATTAGCCCGACTCGCACTCGCATTCATGGTGTGAATACGACTTTTGCGCATGCAGAGAGGGTGTTCGGTAGTTTACTGCTGTCTTTGCGAGCAATAAAGTTATAAAATGTCATAGCTAATTTTACTTTAAGTAAATAATGGACATTTTTAAGCAACTTGACACGTTTGTATCCGTTATCAATCTGGGCAGCCTTTCATCTGCAGCCAGGAAGGAGGGGGTGGTTCCTGCGGTTATTGGGCGACGGCTTGACAACCTTGAAAGCCGGTTGGGGGTCAGGTTGCTGGTTCGAACTACCCGCAGCCTCGCCTTGACCCAGGAGGGTAGTGCTTTCTTCGAGGATTGCCAGCGCATCTTGCAGGATTTGCGTGACGCAGAATCTGCGGTCGCCAGCGGCAGCACACGCCCCAGCGGACATTTGAACCTACTGGCGCCAGCCACTTTTGGTCGCCTTTTTGTTGCTCCGCACATCGCCGAATTTCAGCGGCAATATCCGGAGCTTCGCATTACGCTCGACTTGTCCGATCGCGTGTTTGATCAGGCGCGAGAACAAATTGACTGCGCCATTCGCATTTCCGACATGGAAGACTCATCGCTTGTGGCGGTTCGTCTCGCTCAAATTCGTCGCGTAGTGGCGGCATCTCCCGAGTATTTGGCACGGCGCGGTGTTCCACAGACACTCGCCGATCTTGAGCAGCATAACTGCCTTTATCTGATGGGCGTTAGCCAGAGTCGCGGGTGGGCCTTCACGATTGATGGAAAAATGCACTATCTAAAAGTGCGCAGCATGCTGGAATGCAGCGACGGCAAGGTTTTGCACGAATGGGCCTTGCAGGGGCTGGGGTTGGCATGGTTGCCATTGTGGGAAACCAAGGCGGATTTTGCCGAAGGTCGCCTGATCAGTGTGTTGGAACAATATGCTGCCGCAGACGATCCGGTATATGCGGTTGTGACGCAACGTAAGTTCATGCCCAGTCGGGTACGCCTTTTCATCGATTTTCTTCGATCCGTCTATGCACGGAATGGATACTGGGACTAAGCCGTGACACATTTGGCTTGCGATCTTGCTGGCCAATTATCTGCCGAGCATCAGGAGTAATCACAATCCGAAATGAATATTGCGTTCAAGTTCATTTGGATCGCACGATGAAGGATGAAATTCATGCCATTGTTGTTACAGGCTGTGTGCAAACCGATGCGGTGCTTCAAACATATGCAGCTTGCATATATGTTGGCATCAAGGCATTAGTTGGCTGTTTGTTCTGTGTAGCTAGCCAGAACTCGATTGAATATGTGCTAATAATTTGGCACAATGGGGGTTTTGAGCATGGAGTCTGCGCCCGCAGACTCTTTAATTAGGTCTTTTGGAATCTGCTGCGGGATTTGGGCGGATAGCCATGCCCCGGAGGAAAAGCATGATTCTTGGAATTGACGTGGGCGGAACCCACACCGATTCGGTGTTGATGCAGGATCGAAACATTATCCGCAAATCGAAGGTTTTGACGGACAAAAGCAATATTCTCAAGTCGGTAACGCTTGCAACGGAAGCCGTAGCCAAGCCCGAGGATATCAAGCAACTGAAGCGCATCGTTCTCAGCACCACGATCTCCACCAATGCCGTTGCGCAAAACCAGCTTGATCCGGTTGGCATGATTGTGATGAACGGGCCGGGTGTTTCCCCAAAGGATTTGCCACTCAGCACCCGGACAACTATCGTTTCTGGTTACATGAACCATCGCGGTCTGGAGGCAGAATCGATCGATGACGCTGAACTTCGCGAACTGAAAAAGCAATTCGCCGACAAAAAGATCGATCATGTCGGCATCGTCGGCAAGTTTTCTACCCGCAGTCCGGTGCATGAGCTGAAGGTGAAATCGTTTTTTGACGGGCAGGCAAAGCATGTGACGATGGGGCACCAGCTTTCAGGCGCGCTGAACTTTCCGCGCCGGATTTCCACCGCTTACCTGAATGAGGCCATCTGGAGCCTGCACAGCAATCTGGTCGACCAGCTTTCGACCTACTTGCAAGGTCTGGGCGTCAATGTGCCGCTGTACATTCTGAAAGCGGACGGCGGCACCATCGGTTTTGAACAATCTCGAGGCTATCCGGTGCAAACGATTCTGTCCGGTCCGGCGGCAACCATTATGGGGGTGCTGTCTTTTGTGACCACCGACAAGGATTCAGTCTCGATCGACATTGGCGGTACAACTACGGATATTGCCCTGTTTGCCGATGGCGCGCCGCTACTGGAGCCGCAGGGTGTGCAAATTGAGGAACACAAAACGCTGATTCGCGGCTTGCTGACCCATTCCATTGCGCTTGGTGGCGACAGCCATGTGCAGGTGGTGAGCAAGCAGCTGCAACTTGGTCCGGAGCGCCGGGGCAACGCGATGGCTTTCGATGGCCCGGTTCCGACGCCGACCGATGCACTGATTTTCCTCGGGCTGGCGGACATTGGCCACAAGGGCAAGGCGACGAAGGCGATGGAAGCTGTCGCAGTGGAAATGGACAAGACCCCGACCGAGGCCGCGAACGCGATTGTCGATCTGGCCTGCGAAATTATCGTTGCCAAGATCCACGAGATGATCAAGGAAATCAACAGCAAGCCGGTTTACACCATCCACGAGCTGCTGGAAGGCAAGAAAATCGATCCCAAGGAAATGATTGTGGTTGGGGGCCCAGCACCTTATATCGCGCAGAAGGTGAGCGCGCTGCTGGGCGTTCCCGCGGTCGTTCCCGACAACTCGGATGTGATCAACGCCAGTGGCGCAGCAATGGCTCGCACCACGGTTGAGCTTAACCTGATGGCCGATACCGAATCGCAGGTTTTGAGCATCGCTGAGGAAGGGTTGCAGGCAGAGATTCCGACCAAGTTCTCAATCGACGATGTGATTGCGGTTGGCAAGGAAAGACTGGAGCAAATTGCGCGCAAGGCTGGCGCCAGAGAAGAAGATCTCGAAATCGAAGTCGCTGACAGTCAGACCTTCAATGTCATCCGTAATTATTCCACGACCGGCAAAAACATGCGGGTCAGGCTGCAGATCAAGCCCGGCTTGATCAAGTCGGCACAAGCTTGAGAGGTGTATCGTGAAAAAGAAAACAGGACTGGTATTTTTCCCCGCGTTTGACTATGCGATTACGCCTACGCATCCGGAGCGCGAAGAGCGCCTGCTTTACACGCAGGATCAGGTAGTCGAAGAGGGTTTGCTTGATTTCGACAACATCAAGGAATTCAAACCCGATCTGGCAACAGACAAGGACATCCAGCGCGTGCATTTTTGCGTGCCGGGTATTGACGAGATTGTGCACAGCTCGCACCTGATCGCGGTTGGTGGCACGCTGACCGCTGCCGACAAGGTGATGACGAAGGAAGTTGACAATGCTTTCGCGCTGGTGCGCCCGTGCGGTCACCACTCCATGCGTGTCGTTCATGGCAGCCGCGGCTTTTGCACGCTCAACATGGAAGCGATCATGGTTGAGTACATCCGCCACAAGTACGGCATCAAGCGGATTGCCATTGTCGATACCGACTGCCATCACGGTGACGGTTCACAGGATATTTTTTGGCACGACCCGGACATCCTGTTCATCTCAATGCATCAGGATGGTCGTACGCTGTATCCGGGATCGGGCTTCCCGGACGAATTGGGTGGTCCAAATGCGTTTGGCACGACCATCAATTTGCCGATGCCGCCGGGAACCTGCGAGGAAGGCTTCCTGTATGTGCTGGATGAAATCGTGATGCCGATTGTGAATGAGTTCAAGCCGGAATTGATCATCAATTCGGCCGGTCAGGACAACCACTATTCCGACCCGATCACCAACATGAAGTTCACGGCGCATGGCTACGCGGTACTGAACGACCGTCTCAAGCCGGATCTGGCGGTGCTGGAAGGCGGTTACTCAATTGAAAGCGCGCTACCATACATTAACACCGGCATCATTCTCGCTATGGCCGGAATGGATTACAGCCATATTTGCGAACCGGACTACGATGCGGAAGACCAGATACAGCCTCAAAACATTACGGATTATCTGGAGAAGCTGAAGGAGGTGACTTTTCAGCACTGGAACAACCGACAGGTTCTGCGTGATCAGGTATATCCGAATCAGGCGTTCCATACGCGCACGATGCAGATTTTCTATGACACCGCCAGAATTCGCGAAACGATTCAGGAAACGGTGCGTACCTGCAGCGATTGTGGTGGCGCGGTCACCATGGAGTCGCGTGCCGATACGGGCAAGAAGGGGCATATTTTTGCCGTGCAACTGCCGCGTTATTGTTGCGATGCCTGTCGCGAATGGGGTGAAGAGCAGTATGAAGCCGCGCCCAAGGGGAAATTTGCTCAGATTTTCCTGCAGGATAAGGACAATGACATGTATCTGGAAAAACACTAAAGTGCTGTTTTTCGAATTAAAAAA
>Ga0351963_1024_pt1 | contig 29804 bp, 21 predicted proteins | sample TotcelT113001N14_FD_205804 | JGI IMG/M metagenome (GOLD analysis project Ga0351963, IMG submission 205804) | Enriched cells from coal bed in the Powder River Basin, Montana, United States - Total cells T11 rep3 HSBNCT.T11.300.1.N14 ... | reverse complement strand
TGTCTCCCGGCTTAAAAGTCCAAAGGCTTCTTAGCCTTGAAGATGATTTTTGTGTTGCTCTCGGTTCTTCGGACATAAGGATATTGACACCCATACCGGGAAAATCTGCAATAGGAATCGAGGTGCCTAACAAGATAAAGAGCATAGTGACATTAGGAGACATCTATACCCTAAGCGATGAAAATATCTCTAGGCAACTTTTAAGGATACCTCTGGGAAAGAACCTGTCAGGAAATATAGTTTATATGGACATAAACCAGATGCCTCATATCCTTATAGCTGGAGCTACTAATTCCGGTAAAAGCTCTTGCCTTAACAGCATAATAACATCACTTCTTTTAAAGGTAAGGCCAAAGGATGTGAAATTTATAATGATCGACCCTAAGATGGTCGAATTAAGCATATATACAGGTATAAGCCATTTGCTTGCACCTGTGGTCATAGATCCCAAGAAAGCGGCATCAGTACTGTCATGGGCAGTCGAAGAGATGGAGAACCGCTTTAAAGTCCTTGTAGAGTACAACTGCAAGTCCCTTGACAGCTTCAATGAGGCTGTGGAAAGAATGAAAATAAAAGAGGAAGACATCAAACCGTTGCCATATATAATTATTTTTGTCGACGAATTGGCGGACTTGATGATGATATCGGCATCTGAGGTTGAAGAAAGCATATGCAGGATAGCGCAGATGGGAAGAGCAGTCGGGATACATCTGGTGATAGCCACGCAAAGGCCCTCTGTCAACGTCATAACTGGTTTGATAAAAGCAAACATACCTTCAAGAATAGCATTTAATGTAGCATCAAACATGGACTCAAGGGTAATACTTGACATGGGAGGTGCTGAGAAACTAATAGGAAGAGGGGATATGCTCTACCTTCCTTCAACATCCAATAAACCGGAAAGGATACAAGGCTCATTTGTGACATCAAATGAGATAGAGATAATTACAGACTATATAAAAGACCAGCAAAAACCAGCATACAATAAGGAAATATTCGAAAAGAACATTAAAAACGACAGCAAGGACCTTGAAGAGGATGAACTTTTATATGATGCTATGGAAATATTTCTTGAGTTCGGACATGCTTCTGCATCACTGCTGCAACGAAGATTAAGGATCGGTTATTCCCGCGCGGCAAGGATTGTAGACCAGCTTGAAAACAGAGGTTTTGTTAGCGGTCATGAAGGTGCTAAGCCTAGGGATATACTTATTTCACGGGAAGAATTTAAAAAAATAACTAATGAGTCTTAAAGAAAGCTTTTAGGAAAACTATGGACTGCTCCATTATAAGCATAGGCACTGAATTGAACCTGGGACTTACTTCTAACACAAATGCTACATATATTTCAAGAAAGCTCTCCGAGGAAGGAATAAGCGCCAAATACATATTCACTGTAAAGGACAATATTGAAGATATTGTCAATATTTTAAAGTATGCTATGGATATAAGTGGACCGGTAATAATATCTGGAGGTCTAGGTCCTACAGATGATGACATGACTAGAGAGGCTGTATCTAAAACGCTAGGATTGAAGCTTTGCAAGCAAGACAGCCTGGATGAGACAAGCCTTAGGTTTTTAAGAGACAGGCTGACTGAAGATCTAAAAAAAAGGCTTTTAAGGCAGTCATATATCCCTCAAGACGCAATCCCTATCATCCCCAGAGTTGGCAGTGCATCAGGTTTTATTTTAAGTAGTAAAAAAGAGGGGCAGTTTATTTTTGCAATTCCCGGCGTCCCAAGGGAGATGAAAGATATGCTGGAAGGTGACCTTATACCGTTTTTAAGAAAAAACATCAAAGGCCTAGGTAGTAAAATAAAGAAGTCTGTCTTGCTTACTACAGATATAAGCGAAAGCGAGATAGAGCAGATGATCAAGGATATATATGAGCCGGCAAAAAAGATGGGTGTCGATATAGGTATAACAGCAGTCCCAGGTATAATAAAAGTGCTGATCATATCTAGTTCGTCTTCTGAGCAGAAAAATCTGAAGAATATAAAGGCCATAGAAGAGATGCTTTATTTGCGGATAGGCCAATTCATATATGGCGCCAATGATGAAACAATGTCTTATGCTTTAAAAAAAGCCATATTGAAAAGAGATGAAAAGATAACAATATGTGCAGCAGAATCTTTAACTGGAGGCCTGCTGAGTAAGATGATCACGGATGCTCGTGGAAGTTCTAATTATTTCAAGGGTGCGATTATCTCATATTCGGATTATTCAAAAGTGAACATACTTAAAATAAATGGAGAAAAAATAAAGACATTAGGGGCAGTCAGCAGCAGTGTATGCCATGATATGGCATTGAATGCAAAAAAAATATTTAAAAGTGATTTTTCGATAGCAACCACAGGATTTGCGGGACCAGATGTATCTGAAGCTCTGACAGGGATTGTTTTTTGCCATATACTCGGGCCTGGAAAATTAAACAAATCTTATGAAAAAAGATTTAAAGGAAACAGGCAAGACATAAGGTTTAGGACAGCTCAATTCTTACTAAATCAGTTAAGAACTGAAATAGAACGTCTATAGATGACGATGGATAAGAACATAAAGAAAAGAATATTTATTGCAATTGACCTACCTAAAGAAATAAAGGAGAGCATATATAAAAGATATTTTAATATTACAGACAATAATCTAAAACTGGTAGCACAGGACAATATACACGTTACTTTAAAATTTATTGGTTATGCTGATAAAGATAAGACAATGACAATACAAAAGTCGTTAAAAAGGATAGCAGAGAAGATAGATCCTTTTTACTTCAAGGTAGCAAAAAATATATCATGTTTTCCAAAGTTTAAGACAGCTAAAGTTCTGTTTGCCGGCATACGAGAAGGCTCAGATAATTTTTTAAGGCTCTCTAAGCTATTAGAAGACGGACTGCAGGATGTTTCAATTAGAAAAGAGAACAGAGAATATATCCCTCACATTACTTTAGCGAGGGCGAAGAATGCTTGCGACGCCAGTTATTTAGAAGAAGTAATAAGGTTTGATTTAGATGATGAGGTATTCTGTGGCAAATTAAGCCTTTTTGAAAGCGTATTAAAAAAAAGTGGGCCCGAGTATAATATTATTGATGAATATGATTTTAAAAATTGCAAATAAGTGATAGAATTAGGAAGATTATATTTATGCAAATGTACAAATAATGGATTATTAAAAATATCTTAAAGGCGGAGAAAAAATGGATAAGGATAAAAATATTTTAAATGCTCTAGCTCAGATTGAAAGACAGTATGGAAAGGGAGCGATAATGAGGTTAGGCAATGAAGGACCGCTAAAAGGTATCGGATCGGTCCCGACAGGTTCAATCGAGTTGGATATGGCTATCGGTGTAGGTGGCATACCCAGGGGAAGGGTAACAGAGATATTTGGACCTGAGTCATCAGGCAAGACGACACTTGCCTTACATGTTATCGCTAATGCTCAAAAAGAGGGGGGCATAGCGGCTTTTATAGACGCAGAGCATGCCCTTGATCCAAACTATGCTAAAAGCCTTGGCGTAAACACTGAAGAACTGCTATTGTCTCAGCCTGACAGTGGAGAACAAGCTCTAGAGATATGTGAGATACTTCTTAAAAGTGCTGCATTAGATGTGATAGTGATCGATTCAGTAGCAGCTTTAGTACCTCGGGCAGAATTGGATGGAGAAATGGGGGATTCCTTTATTGGTCTTCAGGCAAGGTTGATGTCTCAGGCTATGAGGAAAATAACCGGTTTTATTAATAAGACACAGACAATACTTATTTTTATAAACCAGCTAAGGGAAAAGATAGGCATCATGTTTGGAAATCCCGAGGTGACTCCAGGCGGCAGAGCTTTAAAGTTTTATTCCTCTTTAAGGCTTGATATAAGAAGGATAGATTCTATCAAGAACGGAACTGATGTCATCGGCAATAGAGTAAAAGTCAAAGTAGTAAAAAATAAAGTGGCTCCGCCTTTTAAAATTGCGGAATTTGATATAATGTATGGCAAGGGTATTTCTAAGGAAGGCAGCATATTAGACCTTGCAACGGAAATAGGTATAATAATCAAGAGCGGTTCATGGTATTCATATAAAAATGAGCGGATCGGACAGGGCAGAGAAAACGCAAAGCTTTTTTTAATGCAAAATCCAGATCTTCTATCTGAGATCGAAAAAGAGATAAAAAAGCAGGTACTTGATGCGAAGTTAAAAAAAGAAAATCCTGAAGAAAAAGAAGATTAATCCATGACCGGGTATTTTTAAAGCTTTTTTAATTTTTTAAGTTTTTTCTTATTGACTTGTATCTCTTTAATGCTATAATTTACTACGCGCTTGAAGAGTTATCCTTTTAAAAAGTTTTTAAAACATTTTGATTGACAGACTCATCTACGTATGATATCTTATTCAAGTTTGCTTGTAAGAGTGTTCTTTGAGAACTAAATAGTGCGGGGATTTTTAAATTAATTCTTTTGAATTATAAGGATGTACGAAAAATGTTTTGAGAGTTTGATCCTGGCTCAGGACGAACGCTGACGGTGTGCCTAATACATGCAAGTCGAACGTGCAATACGAGAGTAGCAATACTTTTGTAAAGCAAGTGGCGAACGGGTGAGTAACGCGTGGGTAATCTGCCCAAAAGATTGGGATAACCTCCCGAAAGGGATGCTAATACCAAATATTCTATATTTTTTTAATATTAATATAGTAAAGGTAGCCGCAAGGCTTCTGCTTTTGGATGAGCCCGCGTCCTATTAGCTAGTTGGTAAGGTAAAGGCTTACCAAGGCTATGATGGGTAGCCGGCCTGAGAGGGCGATCGGCCACACTGGGACTGAGATACGGCCCAGACTCCTACGGGAGGCAGCAGTAGGGAATATTGCGCAATGGGCGAAAGCCTGACGCAGCAACACCGTGTGTAGGATGAAGGTCTTCGGATCGTAAACTACTGTCGGTTGAGGACGAAGGTAGTAGAGTTAATAGCTCGAATACTGACGGTACTCAATGAGGAAGTCTCGGCTAACTCCGTGCCAGCAGCCGCGGTAAGACGGAGGAGGCTAGCGTTGTCCGGAATTATTGGGCGTAAAGAGCACGTAGGCGGTTTCATAAGTCGTGTGTGAAAACTTTGGGCTTAACTCAAAGATTGCATTCGATACTGTGAAGCTTGAGTACAGTAGAGGAAAGTGGAATTCCTGGTGTAGCGGTGAAATGCGCAGATATCAGGAAGAACACCAGTGGCGAAGGCGGCTTTCTGGACTGTTACTGACGCTGAGGTGCGAAAGCTAGGGGAGCGAACAGGATTAGATACCCTGGTAGTCCTAGCCGTAAACGATGGATACTAGGTGTGGGAAGTTATCGATGCTTTCTGTGCCGAAGCTAACGCATTAAGTATCCCGCCTGGGGAGTACGGCCGCAAGGCTAAAACTCAAAGGAATTGACGGGGGCCCGCACAAGCGGCGGAGCATGTGGCTTAATTCGACGCAACGCGAAGAACCTTACCAAGGCTTGACATCGTATTGACAAATACAGAAATGTATCTCCTTCGGGCAGTATGACAGGTGGTGCATGGCTGTCGTCAGCTCGTGTCGTGAGATGTTGGGTTAAGTCCCGCAACGAGCGCAACCCTTTTCCCATGTTGCCAGCAATTCGGTTGGGCACTCTTGGGATACTGCCAGTGTAAAACTGGAGGAAGGTGGGGATGACGTCAAGTCATCATGCCCTTTATGCCTTGGGCTGCACACGTGCTACAATGGCTTGAACAAAGAGAAGCGATACTGCGAGGTGGAGCGAATCTCAGAAAACAAGTCTAAGTCCGGATTGAAGGCTGCAACTCGCCTTCATGAAGTCGGAGTCGCTAGTAATCGTGGATCAGAACGCCACGGTGAATACGTTCCCGGGCCTTGTACACACCGCCCGTCACACCACGAAAATCGGATACACCCGAAGCCAGTGTGCCAACTGTTTACAGAGGCAGCTGTCGAAGGTGGAGCTGGTGATTGGGGTGAAGTCGTAACAAGGTAGCCGTACCGGAAGGTGCGGCTGGATCACCTCCTTTCTAGGGAGATAGAGTCAATAATTATTATTGACTTGTTAAATCTAGATAAATCGATACCCGTCACTATTTAGTTCTGAAGGAACACTCGATGTTCTTTCCATAAGTTCTTTGAAAATTTCATAGCATTCTCTTATTTGTCAAGTTAATAAGAGCATATAGTGGATGCCTTGGCGGTAAAAGGCGAAGAAGGACGTGGTAGGCTGCGATAAGCTCCGGGGAACCGTCTAACAGGTTTAGATCCGGAGATGTCCGAATGGGGAAACCCTTCATCTTTAATCGGATGAAATTGCTATCTGAATACATAGGATAGTAAGGCTCACCAGGTGAACTGAAACATCTAAGTAACCTGAGGAAAAGAAATCAATCTAGAGATTGCCTTAGTAGCGGCGAGCGAACGGGTAAGAGCCCAAACCTATTAAATGTCAAGCTTATGGGCGTTGTTTAATAGGGGTTGTAGGTGTTGTTATGTATGACCATGATCATACGAAGAAGTTACAAAACTACTTTTTAGTGGAATAGTCTGGAAAGTCTAGCCATAGAAGGTAATAGCCCTGTACGTGAAATTAAGTAGTCTTCTTAACAGCTACCTGAGTACAACGAAACACGTGAAATTTCGTTGGAATCTGCGAGGACCAACTCGCAAGGCTAAATACTTTTACCGACCGATAGTGAACAAGTACCGTGAGGGAAAGGTGAAAAGTACCCCGGAAGGGGAGTGAAATAGAACCTGAAACTGTATGCTTACAAGTAGTAGGAGGTACTTTTAGTACTGACTGCGTACTTTTTGTAGAACGGACCGGCGAGTTACAGTATGTAGCAAGGTTAAGCTTTAAAAGTGGAGCCGAAGCGAAAGCGAGTCTTAATAGGGCGTTTAGTTACATGCTGTAGACCCGAAGCTGAGTGATCTATCCATGGCCAGGGTGAAGCGGAGGTAAGACTTCGTGGAGGCCCGAACCCACTAACGTTGAAAAGTTAGGGGATGAGCTGTGGATAGGGGTGAAAGGCCAATCAAACTCAGAAATAGCTGGTTCTCCTCGAAATAGCTTTAGGGCTAGCCTCAAGTGTTAAATTCTGGTGGTAGAGCACTGAATGGACTAGGGACCTTACAAGGTTACCAAATTCAATCAAACTCCGAATGCCAGGATTCTAGAGCTTGGGAGTCAGACTGTGGGGGATAAGCTTCATAGTCAAAAGGGAAACAGCCCAGACCATCGGCTAAGGTCCCAAAATATATGCTAAGTGGTTAAGGAAGTGAAATCACTTAGACAACCAGGATGTTTGCTTAGAAGCAGCAATCATTTAAAGAGTGCGTAACAGCTCACTGGTCAAGTGTTTTTGCGCCGAAAATTCAGCGGGGCTCAAGCATATTACCGAAGCCGTGGATTTTATTTTAAATAAGATGGTAGAGGAGCGTTCTGTAAGGACTGAAGCTCAATTGGAAGATTGGGTGGACTTTACAGAAGTGATAATGCCGGTATGAGTAACGAAAGACAGGCGAGAAACCTGTCCACCGAATGCCTAAGGTTTCCTGGGGAAGGCTAATCCGCCCAGGGTCAGTCGAGACCTAAGCCGAGGCTGAAAAGCGTAGGCGATGGATAACAGGTTAATATTCCTGTACGACCAAATTATGTTTGATCGAAGGGGTGACGCAGGAAGGTAGGCCAGCGCGGTTTGGTTGTCCGCGTTTAAGCGTGTGGGGCGCTGATTTGGAAAATCCGGTCAGCATTAAGCCTGAGGCGCGATGACGAGCCATTTATTTGGTGAAGTGGTTGATCCTATGCTGCCAAGAAAAACCTCTAGGTAGTAATTTGGTTCTCGTACCAAAACCGACACAGGTAGGCAAGTAGAGAATACTAAGGTGATCGAGAGAACCCTCGTTAAGGAACTCGGCAAAATAGCCCCGTAACTTAGGGATAAGGGGTACCACGGTAACGTGATGAGATTTACTTTTTGAGCGTGAGGTGGTTGCAATAGAAAGGCTCAAGCGACTGTTTACTAAAAACACAGGTCTCTGCTAAGTCGAAAGACGATGTATAGGGGCTGACGCCTGCCCGGTGCTGGAAGGTTACGAGGAGAGGTTAGGGAGCAATCCCGAAGCTTTGAATCTAAGCCCCAGTAAACGGCGGCCGTAACTATAACGGTCCTAAGGTAGCGAAATTCCTTGTCGGGTAAGTTCCGACCTGCACGAATGGCGTAACGATTTGAGCGCTGTCTCAACGAGGGACTCGGTGAAATTATATTATTGGTAAAGATACCAATTACGCACAACAGGACAGAAAGACCCCGTGAACCTTTACTGTAGCCTGATATTGAACTTTGGTTTATTTTATGCAGGATAGGTAGGAGGCTTTGAAGCCGGAGCGCAAGCTCAGGTGGAGCCAACGGTGAGATACTACCTTTAATAATCTGGAGTTCTAACTACGTTCCGTAATCCGGGCGTAGGACAGTGGCAGGTGGGCAGTTTGACTGGGGCGGTCGCCTCCCAAAATGTAACGGAGGCGTACAAAGGTTCCCTCAGAGTGTTTGGCAATCACTCGAAGAGTATAAGGGCATAAGGGAGCTTAACTGCGAGACTGACAGGTCAAGCAGAAACGAAAGTTGGTCCTAGTGATCCGGCGGCTCAGTGTGGAATGGCCGTCGCTCAACGGATAAAAGGTACTCCGGGGATAACAGGCTTATCTCTCCCAAGAGTCCATATCGACGGGGAGGTTTGGCACCTCGATGTCGGCTCATCGCATCCTGGGGCTGAAGCAGGTCCCAAGGGTTTGGCTGTTCGCCAATTAAAGCGGTACGCGAGCTGGGTTTAGAACGTCGTGAGACAGTTCGGTCCCTATCTGTTGTGTGCGTAGGAGAATTGAGGGAATTCGTCCCTAGTACGAGAGGACCGGGATGAGCAAACCCCTGGTGTGTCAGTTGTTCTGCCAAGAGCATTGCTGATTAGCTAAGTTTGTAAAGGATAAGTGCTGAAAGCATATAAGCATGAAGCCCAACCCAAGATTAGTTCTCCCATCCTTTATGGAGTAAGACCCCATGTAGAACACATGGTTGATAGGTTAGAAGTGTAAGCACAGTAATGTGTTTAGCTGACTAATACTAATAGGTCGAGGACTTGACTTTAAGTAGAATGCTATGATCTTATTTTTTAACTTTACGGTAGCTATTGCGAAGGGGAAACACCTGTTCCCATCTCGAACACAGAAGTTAAGACCTTCAGCGCCGATGGTACTGCACTGGCAACGGTGTGGGAGAGTAGGCCGCTGCCGTATTTAATATGAAAGCTCCCTGAAACATCAGGGAGCTTTTTTTTTAACCAAATATATTTACCCAAGCTATTCGAAAAAAAGAAAAAAGGATCGTTTATAGATTGCAAATCAGCACCTAAAGAATGCTTTTTAGCTGCTTGTTGACTTTTAAATTATTTTAGTTTAAGATTTTGAATCTTTTTAAATTTCATAAAAATTTTTTGATTAAAAAAAAACAGTAAATAAGGTATTATTTTTAAAAACAAAAGCCAGAGAAATGGAGATGCTATGAAAATAGTACATGAAGGGTTAAAAAAATGGATTGATGATTCCATAGCTCTTTGTAAACCAGATAAAGTAGTATTAATCGATGGTTCGGAAAAGCAAAAGGAAGAATTAAAAAAAGAAGCTATTTCTACCGGAGAGGTAATCGAGCTAAATCAGAAGATATTGCCCGGCTGCATATATCACAGGACAGCCCTAAATGATGTTGCAAGGACAGAACACCTGACTTATATCTGCACGACAAAAAAAGAAGACGCCGGCCCTAACAACAACTGGATGGCTCCAAAAGAAGCATATGAGAAAGCAGGCGGTTACTTTAAGGGTTCAATGGCATCAAGGACTATGTATATCATACCATTCTCAATGGGCCCTGTAGGTTCAGAATTCAGCAAGATAGGTGTAGAGCTTACAGATAGCATATATGTGGTATTGAATATGCTGATAATGACAAGAGCAGGGGAAAATGTGCTAAAAGAGCTTGGAACCGATAAAGAGTTTACAAAATGCCTGCACTCTAAAGCAGACCTGGATCTAGAAAAAAGGATGATAATCCATTTTCCTGAAGACGATACCATCTGGAGCGTCAATTCGGGATATGGGGGAAACGTACTCTTAGGTAAAAAATGTCTGGCTCTTAGGATTGCCAGTTATCTGGGAAAGACTGAAGGATGGATGGCAGAGCATATGCTTATCCTTGGCATCGAAGACCCTTCGGGCCATGTTGATTATGTAGCAGCTGCCTTTCCAAGTGCTTGCGGCAAGACAAACCTCGCAATGCTAGTACCGCCGGAAGGCCTTAGGCAAAAAGGTTATAAGATATGGACTGTAGGCGATGATATTGCATGGATGCGTATAAAGCAGGACGGTTCTCTTTGGGCTGTAAACCCAGAGACAGGATTTTTCGGGGTGGCTCCAGGGACGAATCAAAAGAGTAACCCTAATGCATTAGAGACTATAAAGAAAAACACTATATATACTAATGTATTGCTGAAAAAAGATGGAACTGTCTGGTGGGAAGACGGCGAAGGTCCGCCGCCTGAAGAAGGTTATGACTGGAAAGGTGATTACTGGAAACCTGGACAAGTCGATAAAGACGGAAAACCAATATTAGGAGCAAACCCGAACAGCCGCTATACAGCCCCTATCAAACAATGCCCTTCCATATCGAAACATGTCGATGACGCTGAGGGAGTCCCGATCTCAGCAATAATATTCGGCGGCAGGAGAGCACATCTGGCTCCATTAGTATATCAGTCTTTTGACTGGCAGCATGGAGTCTTCCTTGGTTCCATAATGGGATCAGAAGTAACTGCTGCTCAATACGGTGCACAGGGAATCGTAAGACGAGACCCTATGGCAATGCTTCCGTTCTGCGGATATAATATGGCGGACTATTTTAAGCATTGGCTAAGCATGGGTAAAAAAATGAAGAACCATCCTAAGATATTCCATGTAAACTGGTTTAAGACTGATGAAAACGGAAGATTCATATGGCCTGGTTTTGGCGACAACTTAAGAGTCCTTGAATGGATAGTCTCAAGAAGCAAAGAGCAGATAGATGCAGAAAAGACACCGATAGGATATATTCCTAAAAAAGGCGATATCGATCTTAGCGGCCTGGATGTCACCGACAAGCAAATGGAGGAACTTTTTGCAATAGATAAACAGGATTGGCTTAAAGAAATAGAAGGGATAAAAGAGTTTTATGCTAAATTTGATCAGAGATTCCCTGAAGAGTTGAAAAAAGAACTTGAAGAATTAAAAGAAAGATTAAAATAGGTCTAAAAAGGAGCCCTTCAGGGGCTCCTTTTTTTTAGTCAAATTTGTACATCAAAAGACCAGTGCATGGTTTGGGGTAAAAATATGTAGATTTTTGAGGCATCAGCTTTCCGCTTAATGAAAGTTCTAAAACATCATTTTTGTCAGGGGCATTAATGATGACTCCCATATCAGTATCTTTTAGTATGCTTACTTTTTTTAGCACTTGCGAGATCTCATGTGTAAAAGATATATCTTTTATCTGATGGTCTTTCAAGCAGTCTTCGAGGATCAATCTATGAAGTATATTGACATCCATGTTCTCATAAATATCGTCAGCTCTATTTTTTTTATGGGACGGTAAAAACTCTTTTTTAAGAGTCGCAATAAACAGGTCTTCGCTCTTAGTACAAAAGACGAAGCTTTTATTTGTTTTTTTCAGTTCTTTTTGCATAAGTTCTTTTATTGCTTGAGAAGAAGGATAACAATCTTTTTTAAAGTCCGTGATATCGAACTTTTCTTTTAAAGACCTTCTTATTGCTTCCGCGCCGAAGCTTTTTTTGAACCTTATCAATCTGTGGGTGGGAAGAAGTTCAATATTTTTTTGATTTATATCCATTAGCAGGACAAGTACATATTTTTCAGGGGAGCACTCATCAGTTGAGGTACTCTCATCCATGTAAAGGCGCGAGGTCTCATACCTGTGATGGCCGTCTGCTATCAGTACGCTTTTATCTTTCATGTGTATGCGTACTTTATCGATCTCAACATTATTTGAGATACTCCATACATTAAAAGACAAGCTCTCATCATATCTAGGAGTAAGAGAAGTCTCAGGGTGCTCTTTTATTTTTTTACTGATAACATCAGCTATAACAGCTTTATCATCATCATATAGCATATAAATGAGTCCGAAATTTGTCCTGCAGTTTTTTAAAAGCTCAAACCGGTCCTGTCTTGGTTTAGAAAGGGTTTTTTCATGTCTTAAGACGATCTTAGATGAATACTGCTCGATTTTGATTAAACCTATTAGCCCTATTATGTTTTTAAGATTTCCATCCTGGATATATTTTTCTTCAAATATATATATTTTTTTTTCATCATCCTTTAATAATATTTTATCATCAATCCATTTATTAAGGATGCGGGAAGCGTTTTGGTATTTGTCTAGCTGTCCTGATCCATCAGGAAGGATAAGGTTGACTATATTAAGGTCGCTATACTCTTTTAAATTTTCTCTAAGGTCGCTGCTGATGATGTCATAGGGCGGTGAGATGACTGAGGACAGATCATTTATTTTTGACTGGTTATATCTTAGCGCATTAAAAGCATAAAGATCGACCATCTCTCTCCAATCTTTTTATTTATAAGTATAGTTATCTTTTTGCATATTATCAATGGTTGTTACTATATTGTTACAATAATTACAATATTGACAAGTATGTTTTTAATAGTAATATTAAAAAGATTTTAAAAAATTAACTTAAAAAGAGCATATGAAAGTCCCGATAATAAAGGATGTCTTAGAATATAACAAGGAACATGCAAATATAAACAGAGATCTTTTTAAAAAAAAAGATATCCTAGTGATCAACCTGCTTTCTTCACCTGGAGCCGGAAAGACTACATTGATAATCAGTACGATAGAATTACTTAAAAACAAATACAATATAGGTGTCATTGAAGGAGATATATCTTCAACCTATGATGCTGACAAGATAAAAAAATATATAGATGCCGTGGTGCAGGTAAACACAGGAGGTACTTGTCATCTTAATGCATCCATGATAGCAAAGGCATTAAAAGAGATAGACCTTGAAAATATCGATATCTTGTTTATTGAGAACGTGGGAAACTTGATATGTCCCGTTGGTTTTGACCTTGGCGAGGATTACAAGGTAGTATTGTCTTCTGTCAATGAGGGTGATGATAAACCCATAAAATATCCAAATATATTTGCAAAAAGCGATCTTGTGCTGCTAAACAAAACAGACATTTTAGAGAATTCAGATTTTGATATAGCGCTGTTTGAAAATACAATAAAAGAGCTAAAGTATGACTCTACTATTTTCAAAGTCTCTGCAAAGACAGGCAAAGGTCTTAAAAAATGGGCGCAATGGCTCGAATTGAAGATAAAAAAAGCTGATTAGATAATTTTTTTTTAACATATCCTTGGCAGCTGTTCACTGTACTGGACATCTAGCATCCTTTTAGTGCCCATGACGGTGTTATACAAGACAAGACCGTCGCTGTCTTGGCCTACTTGGCCTATTACTGCTGAATCTTTTCCGTATTTATTGGCTCTTAATATATCCAGGACTGTTTTTGAGTCATCTTTGGATACAATTATTATCATCTTTCCTTCATTAGCTATGTAAAGAGGGTCAAGACCTAGAAAATCACATATCCCTATAGATTCTTCCTTTATGGGGATCTTTTCCTCAAAGATATTAAAAGTCTTTTTAGATTTTTTTGAAAACTCTATCAGCACTGTGGCAGCGCCGCCTCTCGTAGCATCCCTTAGGGACCTTATGCCCTTTGATGCGGCCATTATCTCTGCTATCATATTGTTTAACGGAGCGCAGTCACTTTTAAGGCTGGTCTTGAAATCGAATTCCTTTCGCTGGCTGAGTACAGCTAATCCATGGTCGCCTATTGTCCCGTTTATTATGATCAAGTCACCTTCGTGGATGTTTTTAGAAGAGAGGATACGGCCATTTTTTATAAAGCCTATCCCCGAAGTATTTATATATATCCCGTCAGCGAGCCCTCTGGGGACTACCTTTATATCGCCTGTGATTATCTTAACGCCTGCCTCTTTGGAAGTCTCTTTTATTGATTTAAGTATAGTCTTTAGGTCATCTATTGCAAAACCTTCTTCAAGTATTAGAGAAAGGCTAAGGTAAGCCGGTACAGATCCGCTTGTAGACAGGTCATTGACGGTACCGCATACGCTTAATCTTCCGATATCTGCCCCAGGAAAGAATATTGGTGAGATCACGTAGCTGTCAGTCGTGTATGAGAGAATATCTGATTTGCTTTTAAATACTGCACTGTCATCAAGATCTCTTAATATATCGTTGCCTAAGTATTTCAGTATCAGCTCATCAATAAGCTCAGAAGTCTTAAAGCCCCCGTCTCCGTGATGCATCTGAATTGTTTTTTCATTAAAAGCCATTTCAAGTCACCTGATATGCAATATTTCTTTCGTATTTAAAATATGCGGCGCACGAGCCTTCACTTGAGACCATGCATGGTCCTAAAGGCCTATTCGGAGTGCATTTTTTAGAAAATAGCCTGCATTCGTCAGGCTTTATAATGCCTTTTAGGACATCCCCGCATCTGCAAGCCGCATTCTCAATTGATTTTATCTTCTTTACCTTGAATCTGTCTTTAGCATCAAGACTGATAAACTCTTCTTTTAATGTCAGGCCGCTTTTAGGTATAGTCCCTAATCCGCGCCAGACAGCATCTTCTTTTTCAAAGACGTCATAGATATACTGCAGGGCAGTCTCATTGCCCTCAGGTCTTACAACGCTTCGGTACTGTATGATGACTTCAGAAGTCTTAGCGTAAAAAGCAGCGTTTAATATTATATCTATGGAATCCAATATGTCTTTAGGTCCAAAACCGCTGATGACGCAAGCTATGCCATGTTCTTTAGCAATAAACCCATACGGCCTGCTTCCAATAACAGCAGATACATGTCCCGGAAGAAGAAATGCCCCAATATTTATTGACTTATCGGATATTATGGTTTTCAGTGCCGGGATTACAAGCTTATTAGAACTGTATATATAAAAGTTTTTTAGATCCATATCTTTTGCCTTCTTTGCTAATACGGAAGATATGGGGGTAGTAGTCTCAAAACCTATTGAGATAAACATGACGTCTCTTGAAGGATTGAGTGCAGCAAAGTCTAAAGCATCCATGGGGGAGTAGCATATCCTTATGTCTTTGCCTTTTGATTTTTCGAGCATCAGGCTTGATCTTGTTCCGGGGACCCTTATAAGATCGCCAAAAGTGAAGACTGTAAGCTCGTAATCCTTTATTATCTCGATTATATGATCGATATCGTTTAGAGAAGTCACACATACAGGACATCCCGGTCCGCTTATAAGATTAATGCCAGAAGGAAGCAGCTGCCTTATGCCATACCTGGATATAGCCATTGTATGTGTGCCGCAGACTTCCATTATATTAATTCTGCGGCCTTCTATTTTTTTTGATATGCTTTCAATAATGCGATCAAACATGGTCTTTTAGCTCATCAAGAGTGATCGCTGCCTCATCTTTATCTATTATCTGGATGGCAAACCCGGCATGGACGATGACATAATCACCTTTTTTAGCATCTGGCAAAAGGGTGATGTCTATATTTTTTTTGATGCCACAGTATTCTATTTCGGCATTTGTGCCGTTTATGCTGCAAATCTTTGCTGGAACTGCTATGCACATTATTCTTTCCCCCGTTAATATTTTTCCAAAAACTTAAGCCCGTAATATGCCTGCCCTAACGATATGCCTCCATCATTTACCGGTACCCTGAAGTTTGAGTATACATTAAAACCGCCCTCTCTTAGAAGAGCAAAGCTTTTTTCAAGTATAATACGGTTTTGGAATACTCCACCGCTTAAAGCTACATTGCAAATATTATAATTATCCCTAAATATCTTGGACAGGTGATATATCAGTTCAGAGACGGTATTATGAAACTTTGCTGATATTAGCGCACTGTCAATACCCTTTATAAGGTCATAGATTATTTTACCTATTAAATCATTAACGTCAATGACTATTTCGCTATCCTTAATTAAAGTCTTTATATCATAACTTTTAAGGCAGTCTGCTGATGCATGCATCTGCAGATGTACTGCTGCCTCACCCTCATAGGAAGCAGTATGAGTAAGGTCTAGCAGAGAGCTGACAGAATCAAATAATCTGCCCATACTCGTAGTGGCAGGAGTATTAAAGCCAGTCTGCAGCTGTTTTAATATCAGCTCTATCTCCTTTTCTGTCACGACTTTTGTAAAAAAAGGAAAACTTTCATATATAAAAGATGAAAACGAATTTGTGTTTGATCCTATCCTTTTAATATATTGGTCATAAAGAAGGGATAAGGCCATCCTGTAGGGTCTTTGTATTGAGACAGTGCCGCCTGGCATCAAGAATTCGCTTAGGTGGGCAGCCCTTGTAAATCCTAGGTCTTTGTTGACTAGAAATACTTCACTTCCCCATATTTTACCGTCTTCTCCCAGCCCCGTGCCGTCCCATGAAAAGCCTATAAGGTCACATTCTAAAGCATTTTCGGCAATGACGCTTAATATATGAGCTTTATGGTGAGATAGCTCTATTTTTATCTTAGAGTCCATCTCTTTTGCGAATTTGGTCGAATAATAGTCAGGATGGATATCATGTACTATACAGTCGATATCGGGTATATTAAATATATCCATATACTTATCCATAGTGTCTTTGTAGAAGGCCGCAGTATCATAGTTTTCCAAGTCACCTATATGCTGGCTAACGATCGCATATTTTTGCATCAAAAAACAGAAAGTGTTCTTCTCATTTGCCCCAGCGCCGAATACAACCTTGTTTGTCAACTTGTCTTTTAATTTTAAAGGATAAGGAGCATAACCCCTGGCTCTTCTTAGCAACATTTCCTTATCATCGAAAATCATTAAAAGTGAATCATCGTATTTAGATGATATTTTTCTGTCATGGACAAGAAAATAGTCACAGATACCTTTAAGTTTTTTAAAAGCCTCTTCGTTTTCACTCACTATTGGTTCTTCGGCTATGTTTGCACTTGTCATGACAAGCGGGAAATCTATATATTTAAAAAGTATATGATGAAGCGGGGTATAGGGCATCATTACACCCTCACAGTCGCTGTAGCCGGAGACAAGCTCTGAGATATAGCCTTTATGTTTTTTATCTAGAAGAACAATGGGAGCTCTGCTTGAGAGGATGCTCTCCTGCTGAGTCTTGCTTATCTTAAAAAGTCTTTTTGCAGAGCTGATATCCTTTATCATCAGAGCAAAAGGCTTAAAAGGCCTTTTTTTTCTTTCTCTTAATGTACTTACAGCATCATCATCTGTCGCATTTACTGCGATCTGAAAACCTCCGAGGCTTTTGATCGCTACTATCTTTCCGTCTTTTAATAATCCTGCACATTCCAGCAGGGGGTTTTTGCAGTCTAGGGTGTTATTATCTTTATCAAGAAGCATAAGCCGGGGACCACAGACAGGACAGGCATTCGGCTGTGCATGAAATCTCCTGTCTTTGCTATCATTATACTCGCTAAGACAGTCTCTGCACATCTTAAAAGAAGACATTGTGGTATTCGGCCTATCATAGGGCATGTTGTTTATGATAGTAAATCTAGGGCCGCAATTAGTACAATTTGTAAAAGCATAATCATACCTTCTTTGATAATCTTTGCAGATATCTTCCAGGCATGCGCTGCATGTAGCTATATCTGGAGATATCAGCTGGAAAGTCTCACCCGATCTCTTACTTTCTATGATCCTGAAATCATCAAATTTAAGATATCCTGTCTTCTTAAATTTTATTTCTTCGATAAAAGAAGCTTTCGGCCTATCTTCTTTTATCTTGCTGATGAATAAATCAAGTATTGAGACATCCGCAAAGTCTGCCAGTATCGTGACGCCTTCCGTAGTGTTGTATACCTGCCCTTTTATATCAAGAGAATCTGCAAGGTTATGTATGAAGGGCCTAAAGCCGACCCCTTGCACAATGCCATAAATTGTTATCTCATAAATCATATGATCCATAAATTATATAAAAAAACAGAGCCAATAATAATAGCTATTTTTATAAAAAGAAGATGCTAAAGAGTATTTTATGATTGCCGGGCTATTCGATTGCCTGCTGAAGTTCCTCAATATCTCCGACATCAATAAATATCAGCGTTCCCAGAGTAAGCAGGTTGTTGAAATCAAATTGCTTTGAAGAAGAAATAACCAGTTCTGTGACCAACATCTCATTCTCATCCACAAGATTATCAGTATCCATGATGGATACCGTAAACCCTATGACCGTCTCATCTTCGGGAACGAACCCTGAAAAGTTAGACCATGGGAGCACAGCTTCCAATATGTAACCGTCTGATGTCCTTTTTGAGGATATTTGAGCATCTTTTAAGGGAGCATTCGATGGCCACCTTACAAAAGACTCAGGACGGTTTTCTGCAAAGTTTCCCGGTGATAATTCGATTAAAAAATCATCGTCATTTAAGAAAGGTATCTGCATGTCTCCTTCAAGATCAGTATCAAAAGCCAGCGATATGCAGTCACCCCTGTTTATCTGGTTTGAAGTATAAGGCTGGTTTATGATATCATCAACGACTTTTATGACAAAATAAAAATTATCTTCATCCCATGAAGAAGAAAAAACTCCTGATATATCCTGAGCATCTGTATAGTTTTCCTTTTTTATTGTCGGTCCAAAAGCGCTGAACTTTTCAAAATAGCCCCATTCGACAAGGTCGGCATCAATATCGAATTCCTTATATGCCTTATATGAAAAAAGCGGTGGGCCGTTTTGCTCTCTGTATACAGCATTTTCTAAAATATTGTTCTTTTTCTCATCTAGCTCGATGCTGACTGGACCAGATTCCTCAAGATCTTCCTGGTCATTAGTATATTTGACGGAAAAATTTATCTTTTCACTTGAAGAGATAAGTGTGCCGTCATCATCCATAAGATGAACCTGCATTTCAAATGTGCCTGATGTCAAGGGGCTCCAGTTCATTTCATATGGGGGGCTGCTGAATGTATTGACCTCATCATCATTTATAAAGACCTTTATCACTGCTGCAACATCTTCTATCTCTTTTGCCTTTATCTCGATGGGAATCGTCTCATTTTGAGATACGAGCTCATACTCGCGCTCATTTACAGGGGAAGATATGAAGACCATCAGCTCATCTTCACTTTCTGTTATTTCACGCTCACCCGAGAAGAAGGAAAGAGGTAGACGGTTTATGACATTTATAAAAATCAAAAATGCTGCTAGGGCGATCACTATAAATATTATAAAAGGAAATCTGTCTATAAAATTTAGGACATTCCTGTCTTTTTTAGGCATTTTCTTCTTTTTTCTTTCTCTCCTCTATTACGGCATCCGCAATGTTTTGAGGCATTTCATCATAATGCGAGAACTTCTGGCTGTAGATACCCCTGCCTTGAGTGATAGACTTTAGGTCTACAGCATAATTAAATATCTCAGACTGAGGAACGCTTGCCTTTATGATCTGGTTCTTAGTCCTGTCATCGGTCCCGATATTTATTATTTTACCTCTTTTTGCATTGATGTCGCCGATTATATCACCCATATATTCATCCGGCACGACTACTTCTATTTCCATTATAGGCTCAAGCATAACCGGAAGGGCTTCACCCATACCTTTTTTAAATGCCATCGAGGCAGCTATTTTAAATGCCATCTCGGAAGAGTCTACCGTATGAAAAGAACCGTCATAAAGGTTAACATGCACATCCACAACAGGAAAACCGCCCATGATGCCTGCGCTAAGAGCCTCCCGAACGCCTTTTTCAACGCCTGGTATATAGTTCTTGGGAATAGAACCGCCGAAGATAGTATCTTCAAATTTAAAACCTTCTCCATGTGGCAACGGTTTTATTTCTATAAACACATGCCCGTATTGACCCCTGCCGCCTGACTGCTTCTTATATTTATATTCCGATTTTGCCTCTTTTTTTATTGTCTCTTTATATGCCACTTCTGGAGTGGATGTCTCTATGTCAATATCAAATTTTTCCTTTAGTTTTTCCTTTATTATTGCCAGATGCAGTTCTCCCATTCCCCACAGTATGTTCTGGTGCACCTCTAGGTTGCTTTCCGATCTGATAGTAGGGTCTTCTTCTATAAGTCTTGCCAGGCCGCTTGCTATTTTTTCTTCATCGCCCTTGCTTACAGGCATTACCGCTCTAGGATAAATCGGGTCAGGATACTGAGGTTTATCAAGTACAAGTGGTTTCTCTGAGGAGGAAAGCGTATCGTCGCTATATATGTCAGTTATCTTTGATACTGCCACAATATCACCACATGTAGCACTGCTTAAATCTGACTGGTTCTTACCCTGAAGTTTTAAAAGGTTAGAAAACTTATGTGTGTTTTTTGAACCAGAGATAAAATAGGTGCCGCCTACATTGAAAGTACCGGAAAATATCCTAAAGACTGAAAGCTTTCCAATATAGGGGTCTGCCATGTTCTTGAAGACAAAAGCAAGGGGAGCGCCTTCTGCCTGAGGCTCTACATCAACTGCATCTTCAGAGTTTATATCCTTAGCTTTCAGGGGCATTATCTCAAGGGGTGAAGGCAGCAGATCGTTTATGTAATCCATCAGTATGTCAATTCCTATGTTTTTAGCTGAAGAAGTAGCAAACACAGGGACTACCTTACCGGACAAGACTGCTTTTTTTAAGACGTTGTTTATGCTTTTGACGTCTATTTCCTCACCGTTTAAATATTTATCTAAAAGCTCATCATCAGTCTCAATTATAGATTCTACCATCGATCCGCTGATATCCTCGACTTTTGATTTAGCAGCATCGTCAAGGCTGGATTTGGTGCCTTTTCCTGAATTGTCCTTATAAGTATATGAGACATTCTGAAGGACATCTATCACTCCGCTAAAATTTTCTCCTTCTCCTATAGGAAGTGTTATTGGGACAAGGTTTAATCCAAACTTATCTTTTAGATTATTGACAGCTCCCTGGTAATCCACGTTTTCCTGGTCCATCTTGTTCATTATGCAAAAAAGAGGCCTTTTGCTTTCTTCGATCATCCCTATTATTTTTTCTGTGACTGCCTGCATGCCGGACTTTGGGTCTATGACCAGAAGAGCTCCGTCTATGATCTTTATGGCAGAGATGGTCTGGCCGATGAAATCCATATAACCAGGGCAGTCAACAAGGTTGACCTGGTGGTCCTTCCACTGATAATTAAGTATAGATGAATTTATGCTAAAACCTCTTTTTGTCTCAAGAGGGCTAAAATCGGAGACTGTGTTTTTTGTCTCAATTTTTCCTAGCCTGTCGGTTACTTTTGCATTAAATAAAAAACATTCGGCTATAGAAGTCTTACCTGTATTGTTTCCGGAAACTAATCCTATGACTCTTTTGTTCTCACAGCCCGCATTCGACATTAATAACCCTCCCAAGTAATGAGTATAGTATTATCTATCAAATATAATTTAAAAATCATATGAAAATATACCATAAAAACATTGATGTGTAAAAAATATTAAACGGTATTCTGCCAATAGCAAAATATTCTTTCGCTATATTTTATATGTTATAATTAATAAGCTAAAGATTTAGTGAAAACATTATATGAAAATACATTTAAGGAGGAAAAATGCCTTTTTTAGCAGGAATAATAGTCATAGTGGCAATTGTAGTGCTTTTTGTAATAATACTTATAGCCCTTTACAATTCTATAGTGTCTTTAAGGAATAAAGTCGAAAATGCATGGCATCAGATAGATGTCCAGCTTAGAAAAAGATATGACCTTATACCTAATCTTGTCGAGACGGTAAAAGGATATGCTGCACATGAGAAAGAAACACTGCAGAAAGTCATAGAGGCAAGAAACTTCGGCATAAATGCTGAAAATGTCAAAGACCAGGCCAAAGCAGAGAACATGATCACCTCGACGTTGAAATCCTTATTTGCCGTTTCTGAAAATTACCCTAACTTAAAAGCGGATCAGCATTTTTCAAAGCTGATGGAACAGCTAAACGGCATCGAAAGTAATATTGCATTTGCAAGGCAGTTCTATAATGACATAGTGATGCAGTTTAACACAAGGATACAGACTTTTCCGGGCAATATGATGGCAGGTGTTTTTAAATTTCAATCCAAGGATTATTTTGAAATAGAAGAGCCTTCTGCAAGGGAGCCAGTAAAAGTAAAGTTTTGATTTAAAAATATTTTTTTTATATCATTATGTTTTTTACTGAATTTTGGATTTTAAAAAGGTTAGAATATGTACGAGCAGATAGCAAAGAACAGAGCCGCTTCAGTAATCACAATAATAGGCTTTATAATATTTATAGGGTTTGTAGGTTATGCTGTAGGCCTTATACTTGACTATAACTACGCAGTTTCAGGAGCCTACTCTATCACACTGCTCATCTTTGCACTGGCAATAGCTTGCATAGCCAGTTTTTTCAGTTACTATTATAGTGACAGGATAGTGATTTCGCTTACAAAGGCAAGAGCCATAACGTTAGATGAGGACCCTAGACTGTATTATATGGTGGAAGGCCTTTCAATAGCTGCAGGACTGCCCATGCCAAAGACATATGTCATCGAGGAGCAGGGGATGAATGCTTTTGCTACTGGAAGAAACCCCAAAAACAGTGCGGTAGTGTTTACCAGAGGTTTGATTGATAATTTAAATGATGAGGAGCTCAAAGGCGTTATCTCTCACGAACTTAGCCATATAAAGAATTATGATATCCTGCTGGGAACAGTGATAGTCATATTTGTAGGGATGCTTTCAATTATAAGTAATATCATATTCAGAGTATTTCTATTTGGCGGAGGTTCAAGGAGAAGGTCTAGTTCTAAGGGCAGCGGAGGAGGCATATTCACTATTGTAATACTGCTCATAGGAGTTGTCTTAATAATATTTTCACCTATAATAGGGGCGGTTATAAGGTTTGCAATCAGCAGAAGGAGGGAGTATCTGGCAGACAGCAACGGCGCTTTGATCTCCAGGTATCCGGCAGGTCTTGCAAGTGCACTTAGAAAGATCAGTTCGGGCTCTGGAGTGTCGACAGCCAACAGTGCTACTGCCCATCTTTTCATAGCAAACCCTTTTACAAAAAAGACAAGACCGTTATTTGGAAGTTTATTTAATACTCACCCGCCTGTAGAGGAGAGGATAAAACGTCTGGAAAAGATGTCTCTAGGGGTAGGGATGTAAATTAAAAGGAGGATGTATATAAAAATGGAAAAAGGGACTTTAAAGGTAAAATCAGGCCTTGCGGAGATGTTAAAAGGCGGAGTGATCATGGATGTGGCATGTGTCGAACATGCAAAGATAGCACAACAGGCAGGAGCGGTATCTGTAATGGCTTTAGAGAAAGTGCCTGCAGATATAAGGGCCACTGGTGGAGTCGCAAGAATGACGGATCCGGAGATAATATTACAGATAATGGATGCTGTCTCAATCCCGGTCATGGCAAAAGCAAGGATAGGCCATTTTGTTGAAGCTCAGATACTCCAGGAAATAGGGATCGACTATATAGATGAAAGCGAGGTCCTGACTCCGGCTGATGACAGGTTCCATATAAATAAATGGGATTTTAAGGTACCGTTTGTCTGCGGCGCAACTAATCTGGGAGAAGCTTTAAGAAGAATAGGTGAAGGCGCAGCTATGATCAGGACAAAAGGCGAGCCGGGAACTGGAAACGTGGTGGAAGCTGTAAGGCACATGAGAGCCATAAAGGACGATATTGCAAGAATAGCCGGACTACCGGTCCAGGAATTGATGACTGTTGCAAAAGAGCTAGGAGCTCCATATGACCTGATAGTATATATAAATAAAAATAAAAAGCTGCCTGTAGTAAACTTCAGTGCGGGAGGTATATCGACTCCTGCCGATGCAGCTATGATCATGCAGCTTGGAGCAGATGGAGTCTTCGTTGGTTCCGGAATATTCAAATCTGAGAATCCAATGAAAATGGCTGCAGCAATAGTTGAAGCAACGACACACTTTAGGGATCCTTCGGTCTTAGCTAAGGTATCAAGAAGTCTTGGAAGCCCAATGTTTGGAATAGAGATATCTAAGATCCCGCAGGGAGAGATCTTATCTGCAAGAGGGTGGTAAATATAGATAAAGCTAATATCAATATAGGTGTATTGGCCCTGCAGGGTGCTTTCAGGGAACATATCGTCTCTGTCAAAAGATGCGGTGCACATGCTCATGAGATCAGGCTTCCGGGGCAGTTAAGCGACATCGATGGTTTGATTATTCCAGGCGGTGAATCTACTACTATACATAAACTTATTGACAGATATGGTTTTAGACCTTTTTTAGATCTTTTCAACAAGGAAAAAAAGCCTATTTTCGGGACATGCGCCGGTATGATATTATTGGCAAAAAAAGTGCAGGGGCAGGATTTAGGGTTGGGATATATAGATATTGAAGTAGAGAGAAACTCATACGGCAGGCAGATAGATAGTTTTGAAGAGTATATAGATGTATGTTTTAACGGTTCGCAGCAGGAAGAGAAGTTTAAAGCGGTCTTTATAAGGGCGCCGAGAATAACAAAGGCAGGCAAAAACGTAAAAGTGCTTTCAATGATAAAAAATGACATCGTATTGGCCAGGGACCAGCACATTCTTGTTAGTTCGTTTCATCCAGAACTTGAAGACGATCTGAGGATTCATGATTACTTTTTAAATATGATTATAAACCCTTTATAGAGGAGAAAAGATGTCAGGGCATTCAAAGTGGCATTCGATTAAGCATAAAAAAGCAAAAGAAGATGCAAAAAGAGGAAATATCTTTGGAAAACTCAGCAGGATCATAACCGTTGCTGCAAGGGAGGGCGGGAGCCCTGACCCAAACAATAATATCGCTCTTGCTAATGCTTTATCTAAAGCAAAAGAGTATAACCTGCCGCAGGACAATATAGACAGGGCTATAAAAAAGGGATCTGGAGAAGTCGACGGAGCAAAATATGAAAGAATAATGTATGAGGGCTATGGTCCTGGCGGCATAGCGATAATGGTCGATATCACGACTGAGAACAGAAACAGGACAGCAGCAGACATAAGGGGGATATTTTCCAGGAGCAACGGAAGCATGGGAGAGAGCGGCTGTGTTGCATGGATGTTTGAAAGAAAAGGGATAATCACTGTAGATAAAGAAAGTGTAAAAGACTATGATGATTTCATGCTTAAAGCAATAGATGCCGGAGCCCAAGATATTGATGAAGCTGAGCAAACATATGAGATAAAAGTCGAACCCGCAGATCTTATGGAAGTAAAGAATAACCTTATAGGGCAAGGATATAATGTCAAGTTTACAGACTTATCCTATTTACCCAAGACAACATTGACACTTTCTGCTTCTGATACCGAAAAAGCGCTCAGGATAATAAACAATCTTGATGATTATGATGATGTAGAAAACGTATATACTAATCTTGAGATACCTGATGAGATGGTTGATGAAATATAACTTAAATTATCATATATAAATGCAGTTAAATAAAATAAGGATTTTGGGGATAGATCCAGGGCTTGCAACAACGGGTATAAGCGTTATAGAATCCGTAAACGATAATTCATATATTGCACTGTACTGTTCCTGTATCGAGACAAAGAAAAAAGATATGATACATATAAGGCTCAAAAAGATATATTTTGCCATTGATGATATCATTAAAAAATACAAGCCTTCTTATCTTGCCATAGAAGAGCTTTTTTTTAGCGCTAACGCGAAAACGGCCATAGATGTGGGTCAGGCAAGAGGAGTATCCATGCTCGCAGCTTCAAATAATGATCTAGAGATATACGAATATACCCCTCTTGAAGTAAAACAGGCAGTAGTAGGTTACGGAAGGGCTACAAAAGACCAGATAAAATATATGGTCAAAATAATCTTGAACCTCCAGGAGGACAAATTCCCTAAAAAAGATGATGCCTGGGATTCAATGGCGATAGCCATAACTCATGCAAGTTTTAAAAAATTTAAAGATAAAACAAGACAATGATATCAAAAATAACAGGCAAGCTGCTATATAAGTCGCCATCCAAGATAATAGTCATGACTTCTGGAGTTGGTTTTGAGATCCTGATATCAATAAAAACCTATGAAAAGCTTCCCGATATCGAGTCAAACATCGATATTGACACACACCTTTATGTAAAAGAAGACGACTTGAAACTGATAGGTTTTTTAGATCTTAAGGAGAAGGACCTTTTTTTGAAATTATTAACCGTCAGCGGTATTTCTGTTAGAATAGCCTTAAGTTCACTTTCTTTTTACAGTATAGACGATCTTTGCAGGATGATAGTAGACAGTGATGTGGATTTCATAAAAAGGATACCCGGAATAGGGAAAAAACTTGCAGAGAGGATAATAATAGAACTAAGAGAAAAACTTGAATCGATCGGATCTAAGGAGGATTCTCTCATTTTCGCAGACAGTAAGATCGAAGAGATAAAAGATGCCTTAAGATCTCTTGGATACTCAAATCAAGAGATCAATAATGCTTTCTCAAGGCTGGATATTCAAAAGATCAAAGAAAGCAGCACTCAGGACATATTAAAGACTATTCTAAAGGAGGTATATAATAAATAAAGATAAAGAGACCTCAAGCGGTGATACGGACTGCAAACTCAAAAAAGTCGATATTGAACTTGACCAGACAATAAGGCCAAAAAATATAACTGAGTTTATAGGGCAGGATAAGATAATGGAAAGCCTTAAAGTCTTTATAGACTCCGCAAAAAAAAGGAATGAACCTTTAGATCATGTGCTTCTGTCAGGTCCTCCGGGACTTGGCAAGACTTGTCTTGCAGAGATCATTGCAAATGAGCTAAATGTAAATTTTAAAATAACATCGGGACCTGCCATTGAAAGAGCTGGCGACTTGGCAGCAATACTGACAAATCTTGAAAAATCAGATGTTTTGTTTATAGATGAGATACATAGGTTAAACAGGACAGTAGAGGAGATCCTCTATCCTGCAATGGAAGATTTCAAGCTTGATATAATAATAGGTAAGGGTCCTTCAGCAAAATCGATAAGGATCGACATAGCGCCGTTTACAATCATAGGTGCTACGACAAGGACCGGACTTCTTGCTTCGCCGTTAAGGGATAGGTTTGGCGTAAACTTAAGGCTAGACTATTATAGGTTCTCAAATCTTAAGGAAATAATAATCAGGTCTTCTAAGATACTGGGTATATCCATTGATGCTGAAGGTGCAAGATGTATCGCAAAAAGAAGCAGAGGTACTCCAAGGATAGCAAACAGGTTATTAAAAAGAGTAAGGGATTATGCTATAACAAGTGGTAATGGCAAAATAGATTCCCATGTGGCAGAAGATGCCCTTTCAAAGATGGACATAGACCCCTTAGGTCTTGACCTGATAGATAAAAAAATAATAGAGACAATAATATTGAAATTTAATGGAGGTCCGGTCGGAGTAGGCACTATTGCAGTCTCTATAGGTGAGGAAGTAAATACCATTGAAGATGTCTATGAACCGTATCTTCTGCAGCTTGGCTTTGTAAAAAGGACTTCTAAGGGAAGAGTTGCTACTGATCAGGCATATACACATTTCAAGATAAACAGGCCCGAGGGCGATCAAAAACTTTTCTAGGAATATAGATGAAGCTAAGCTTATTTGATTATGACCTGCCAAAAGAATTTATAGCCCAAAGACCCTTAAAGGAGAGGGCTGCATCAAAGATGCTTGTCCTTGAAAAAGATTCTGGAAAAATAAATCATGACTACTTCTGTAATATAAAAAATTATCTGGACCAAAAAGATATTATTGTCTATAACGATACCAAAGTATTAAAATGCAGGCTGGCAGGTAAAAAGAAAACGACAGGCGCAGATATCGAGTGTTTTGTCTTAAATGTTAGAAAAGAACGAGAGTGCATTGCTCTTCTAAGGCCTTACAAAAGATTGAAAGTTGCTGACATGGTACAGGTAGGAAAACATAGTTTTGAAGTATTGGAAAAGATCGGGCAAGGAAAGGCTCTTATCAGATTTGACAAAGACCCTTATTTATTGTTTAAAGAATTAGGCGAAGTGCCTTTGCCTCCATATATAAAGGCAAAGGACATAGAAGAGGAAAAATATCAGACTATATTTGCAAAAAAGAAAGGATCATGCGCTGCTCCTACTGCTGGGCTTCACTTCACAAAAGAGATACTGCAGGGCTTAGAGGAAAAAAATGTCATGTTTGCCTCAGTGACTCTTGATATCGGTCTTGATACGTTCAAACCTATAACAGACGAAGAGATAGAAGACCACAAGATACATAGCGAATATTTTTATGTTTCAAAAGAAATGTCCCAAAGGGTCGAGAAGACAAAAAAAGAAGAAAAAAAAGTTTTTGCGGTAGGGACAACTACTGTAAGAGTATTGGAGACATTGGCTCAAAGGAACAAAACCTCAGAAGGAGGCAGTGGTCTTACAGACCTGTATATATTTCCAGGATTTGAGTTTAGGGTTGTTGATTGCCTTCTGACTAATTTTCATCTGCCTAAGTCCTCACTTCTTGTCATGGTAAGTGCGTTTGCCAGAAGAGAGTATCTACTGGATGCATATGAGGAAGCAAAAAAAAATAATTACAGGTTTTTTAGTTTTGGCGATTGTATGCTTATAATATAAAATGGATTTTTTCAAGATAGACAAAAAAGATAAAAAAACACTTGCAAGGACTGGAAAGATATACCTTCCCAGGTCTACTATATCTACCCCTGTATTCATGCCGGTAGGTACTAAAGGCACTGTAAAAGCCATGCTAAGCGAATCTTTATATGAAATGAATTGCGAGATCATACTGTCAAATCTTTACCATCTATATCTTGCGCCGGGTATTGACTTGATAAAAAAAGCGGGGGGCCTTCACAAGTTCATGAACTGGAAAAACAACATATTGACAGACAGCGGCGGATTTCAAGTGTTCAGTCTAGATAAGATAAGGAAGATAAAGGATGACGGTGTAGAGTTTAAGTCTATAATAGACGGTTCCTCTCACTTCTTTTCGCCAAAGAATGTTATAAACATGCAAATCGCTCTGGGTTCTGACATATCGATGGTATTAGATGAATGCATACCTCATACAGCAACTGAAAAATATACAATCGAAGCTGCTAAAAGGACGTTGGAGTGGGCCCAGATATCCATAAAAGAGTTCAGGTCTAAAAATATGTCTGATTCAAAGATCTTCGGCATAGTGCAGGGTGGTTTTCTAAAGGATGCTAGAAAGTTCTGCGCTCAGTCTATATCAGAGATGGGATTCGACGGGATCGCACTGGGAGGATTATCGGTTGGAGAAGACAGGCAGACAACAGTGGGTATGGTCTCTCATACTGTGGAGTATGTCGATAAAACCAAACCACTTTATGTAATGGGATTAGGGGACCCGGTGGGAATGCTTGAATGCATCAGTCAAGGCATAGATATGTTTGATTGTGTTCTTCCTACAAGGATATCAAGGAGCGGAAGCGCTTATACGAAAAGGGGCAAGATAAATATAAAAAATGCAAGATATTATGATGATTTTTCAAGCATTGATGAAGGCTGCAGCTGTTATACTTGCTCAAACTATACAAGATCATACATAAGGCATCTATACAAGAGCAGGGAAATATTATCAAGCATGCTTCTTAGCATACATAATATTTATTTTCTTTTTGACTTGATAAATAAAAGCAGGCAAGCTATCGAGAACGGCA
>Ga0351963_1019_pt1 | contig 35096 bp, 29 predicted proteins | sample TotcelT113001N14_FD_205804 | JGI IMG/M metagenome (GOLD analysis project Ga0351963, IMG submission 205804) | Enriched cells from coal bed in the Powder River Basin, Montana, United States - Total cells T11 rep3 HSBNCT.T11.300.1.N14 ... | reverse complement strand
TTTTACCCTGCCACATGACCATTATCCTATCGCAAAGTATTAAGATTTCAGGAAGGACGGAATTAGCTCTTTCATTGTTTGGTCTGCTGCATACTTTTAGCGGAGAAATTACTGTAAATAATAAAGAGATAAAAATAAACTCACCAATAGATGCAATCAAAACTGGCATAGGCTATCTGACTGAAGACAGGAAAGGTATGGGTATATTTTTAGATCTTGATGTCGTAGAGAATATTTTCTCATTAAATATTGATAAGGTATCTGCACATGGAATAGTAAATGATAGCTTGCTTAATAAAGTCGCAAAGGAATACATAGAAAAACTCAACATCATTACTCCATCATTAAAACAGAGGGCAATGAATTTAAGCGGCGGAAATCAGCAAAAACTACTGGTAGCCCGCTGGTTATTAAGAAACTCGGACATACTGATCTTTGATGAGCCTACAAGAGGTATAGATGTAGGGGCAAAAAGTGAAATATATAAATTAATAAGGGAGATGGCTGCAAATGGGAAAAGCATAATTGTCATCTCTTCCGAACTTCCTGAAATCTTAATACTTTGCGATAGGATAATGGTCATGTGGCAGGGTAAAAAAACTGGTGAGCTAAAAAACGATGAAGCTGATGAAGAGAAATTGATGCATTTATGTTCCGGGATCGGAATTAACAATAATGAATTATCTAATTTTTAAATAACATAATGACGGAATGAGAAATTATAATGTATGATAATAATTACAGCCTAAAAAGAAGAAGCACAATAAATAATCTTCTAAGAAAAAGACCAATACTGCTTGGAGTATTAATTGTCGTTATTGCAGCATTTATGTCTGCTCTTTATCCTAGTGTGTATTTTTCATTCAATAATTTTACTGCGATATTACTTTCTGTCTCATCGATCGGTGTATTATCAATCGGTATGATCTTATTAATTATATCTGGCGAATTTGATCTTTCTATAGGAGCAAATCTTGCAGTTGGTGCTACTGTTGCAGGTTTTATCATGAATAGGATCGACTGGGTTCCTTTTCCTATTGCAATGATTGCAGGAATAGCTGCCAGTACACTCGCAGGTCTGGTCAACGGGTTAATTGTCTCAAAAGTCGGTGTAAACGCTCTGATAGGTACTTTTTCTATGATGGGAATATTAAGAGCTATCGCCACAGCAGTGTCTAAAACAGGATTTGTCGGTCTGCCTCCCGGTTTTTTAAAGTTTGGACAAACTGTTTTTCTGGGGATCCAGACACCTGTTTTCTATATGTTGTTTCTGGTAGTTGTTTTTAGTTTTTTAGTCAATAACACAAGATATTTTAGAAAACTCTATTTTATTGGCGGCAATCTAAATGCAGCAAAGCTCTCAGGGATAAACGTAACAAAGGAAAAAATAATAAACTTTATGATAATGGGCGCTTTGGCTGGTTTTACAGGTGTAGTCATGATTGCCAGATTAAATTTTGCAATGGGTGATCTAGGAGGCGGAATAGAGCTCCAGGTTATAGCAGCCGCAATTATTGGAGGAGGCAGTCTTGCTGGCGGCATCGGAACAATAGAAGGAGCATTTTTAGGAGCCTTGTTTGTTGCTGTAATACAAAATGCGCTTGTCATTGGAGGAGTAAATGTATATATCCAAGGAGTTATAGTCGGGCTGGTGCTAATCATTGCTGCAAGTTTTGATATTTTAATCAACAGAAGAAATTCTAATTTTTAAATAAAATTAATAAAGGAAAAATATGTTAGATATCAGATCTGAAATTAATAATAGGGAAAGAAAAACATTTGGGCAGTGGTTTGTTTATCAGTTTATGAATAATCGTATATTTATACTGATGATCGTTCTGATGATATTATTAATATTTATGGCAATATTTTATTCTAAGACCTTTTTTTCAGTTGGAAACTTTTCTGCGGTTTTACTAAACCTGACCACTTCCGGTATAATGGCCGTGGGAATGACTTATCTGATAGTAGGCGGAGTGTTTGATCTTTCAATTGGTGCAAACCTTGCTCTGGGTGCGGCAGTGGCTGCTTATTTTATGAAAAGTTTTACCAACATCCCCATTGTACTTTCCGTAATAATAGGAATATCGGTGTCTGTTTTTGTAGGGTTGCTAAACGGCCTTATTGTCACAAGGCTTAATGTCAATGCTTTAATTACAACACTTGGCATGATGAGTATTTGCAGATCCTTAGCAATTGTCATAACTGGTTCTGGTATTGCAAATCTGCCGGATGGTTTTAAGGCATTTGGACAGCTTGTTTTTTTTAGGTTGCAGGTACCTGTATTCTACTTAATAATTATCACGATCATAGGATATTTTTTATTAAAAAAGACAGTGCTTTTTAGAAAGATATTTTATATAGGATCAAATGAGAATGCAGCTATTTTATCTGGAATAAATGTTAAAAACATCATGCTGGTATCATTTATAATTATGGGTCTGCTGGCAGGATTTACCGGAATGGTCGTAGCAGCCAGGTTGAATGCAGCTGTTGGGACTATGATGCCTGATATAAATCTTCAAGTAATAACAGCTGTCGTTTTGGGAGGAGGAAGCTTATCCGGCGGCAGGGGTTCTGTAATCGGTTCATTTGTAGGATGCCTGTTTATGGCGATAATTAGAAATATCATGGTTATCACTGGTATGAGCATATATCTTCAGAGCGGCGTGATCGGTCTATTGCTCATAGTCATCTTAGGCTTGGATGCAATAATCGCTAAGAAATACGGGACAATCACCTAGCAGGTAAACATCCCTACAATATTTAGTTACGCTACAGGTATATTAGCGATATCAGACAAGATCTGATGATAAAATTATTTATTATTATTGATCGTGTGAGTGTGTTATCTGTCGGTAATATAAAGTTTGAACTATTAAAAAGTAGAGGCAAGATATGGATCTAAATGGAAAAGTCGCTGTTGTCACTGGTGCAGGTCGGGGAATTGGAAAAAGTTTAGCCATTGCTTTAGCCAAGGAAAGATGCAATGTCGTGTTAGTTTCTAGGACAGAAGAAGAATTAAAAAAAACCAGTAGTGAGATTAATTCATTAGGATCTAAGTCTATATATTTTAATATCGATCTGTCAATAAAAGAAAATATTGAAATGCTGATAAATAAGACACTCGACAGATTTGGCACTATTGATATTTTGATAAATAATGCGGCAGTCCTTTATTCTAGTGATTTTTTGGATATCACAGAAGAGGAATGGGACAAGACAATGAATATTAACTTAAGGTCCGTATTCTTATTAAGCCAGCCGATTTTAAAAATAATGGAAGAAAAAAAAAGCGGCTACATAATAAACGTATCCTCGACTGCTGCTCTTGAAGTCCCGCCGGGGATCGCAGCATACGGGATCTCAAAGATTGCAATGAACGGTCTTTCTCAGGCAATGTATGAACACGGGAAATCTTACAATGTTAAAGTCAGTACTATATTTCCTGGAATGACTGACACTAAAATGCTTAGAGAATTAAGTCCGCCGGTGCAAAAAGAGAAATGGATGGCCCCTGAGGATATTGCTGGATGCATTTTGTTTCTGCTAAAGCAGAGTGATAGGACTGTTGTCAGGGAGATCATTCCCTGGGCAGCAAGACATGATAAGATTTGACGCTTTCTAACAGTCGATAAAATAAAAGTTTAAAAATTTACGATGCCTTATATATTTTTACTGTTATAAAAGCAGATGAAAGATCAAGGGCCTTAAAGAGCGGCGGATGTAGCGACAGAAATGACCATTGGCGCTTAAATATAGATTACATCCTAGATGACGACAAAATAGTAATGACAGAGCAGTTAATTTTATTTTAAAGCCATAAAAAAAGACATTTGTCTAAATTAGACCTAAATAGGTTTAAAATTTTAAGTAAAGGATAGATGATAGGCCATGCAAAACGAACCTAGATTTGCAGTAATAACATCATTTTTGGGAAAGACAAAAGACAGGTTTTGTGAATATCAGAAAGATATGCCGCTTGAAGATAAATTTAAAATATTATCTGAAATAGAAGATATCCGTGGAATAGAGATCGTCTATCCTTACGAGACGCCTCAGGCGGATCAACTAAATAAGCTGCTTAAGAAATATGATTTAAAAGTCTCAGCAATAAATTGCAACTTAAAAGCTGAGAAAGAATTTTTATCTGGTGCTATTTGTTCTACTGATAAAAATACAAGAAATAAGGCAATAATGTTTATTAAGGATGCAAAGGATTATGCAGCTAGTGTCGGGGCAGATAAAGTCCACTGTGCCCCTCTTAATGATGGGTTTGATTATCTGTTTCAGGAAGATTATCCACTAGCATGGAGGTACTTGGTGGATGCATGCGCACAGGCGTGCGAATATAGGCCTGATATAAATCTTTTTATTGAGTACAAAGCCAGCGAGCCAAGAGTAAACTGTTTTGTTGATAGCGCAGCAAAAGCACTATTATTATGCAAAAATGTCGGGGCTTCCAATATAGGGATAACCTTAGATTTTGGTCATGCCTTACAGAGAGGAGAGAATCCTGCAAATGAATTATGTCTTATTGCTGAAAACGGCATACCCTTCTATATCCATATTAACGATAATAATTCAAAATGGGATTGGGATCTAATAACTGCAAGCTATAACTTTCTCAACTATGCAGAATTTATCTTCTGGCTGCAGGAGTATGATTATAGAGATTTTTTATCTTTTGATACATCACCTGCTAGACTTGATGTTAAGGATACGTTCAGATCAAATGTGAGAATAACATCAAAAATATGGAGTCTAGTACAAAGACTTGATAAGAAAAAAATGAAAAGTTATATGGATCAGGGCAATTACAGCAGGATCCTAAAAATAATTGAAGAAGATATATACGGGTTATAGAGAAAATGAGACATGAATTAGCTAGAGATAAATTTAGTTTTGCATTTGATAAAGATATCATCCCTGCGATCAAAGTCAATAAAGGTGATGAGGTAGTATTTCACACAATAGATGCCCACAACGGTACTGTACCGAAAGGCATAGATGTTGTTTTTCCTAATATCGATCTTAGCGAGTGCAATCCAATATCTGGTCCTGTCTATGTGAATGATGCAGAGCCTGGTGATGTTTTAAAAGTAAAAATTTTGGATATTGAGATAAGTGATTGGGGATATGTCCCTGCAAGAAACAATATGGGCAGCATCAAAGGACTGGCATTAAAAAATGTTGCAAGAAATATGCAGATAAAAGACAATTATATATATTTTGATCAAGATATTAAAATACCTTTAAGACCCATGATAGGGACAATAGGTGTTGCACCTAAAAATATTCCTGTTATTAGCTCCAATGCAGGGGTACATGGTGGGAACATGGATAACAATGATGTAAAAAAAGGATCTATTATCTATTTTCCTGTATTTTCTGACGGTGCCTTATTATCTGTAGGCGATGTCCATGCGTCGATGGGGGACGGAGAACTGACATCCGGGGGGGTCGACACATGCGCTAAAGTCATCTTGGAATTAGATCTGATAAAACACAAAAGAATAGATTCCCCGATAATCGAAACAGGAGACGCTATTATTTTAGTAAGCAACAGTGAGGATTTTTATGAAGCAAACAGGATGGTTACTAAAAGGATGATACATCTGCTGGAAGAGTATCTTGGGATCAAATCAGTAGAAGCATATTGGCTGATAAGTATCTGCGGTGATCTAAAAATATCTCAAGCATGTGATTGCCCGGTAGGATTGACCTTAAGGATGTCTTTTCCGAAAAGTGTTCTATTTACAAAAAAAAATAAATTATTATAAATATGGTTATTTGGCCTTATTTTAGCAATATTTATCTAGTATGATCATTTAGAGGTATGAATGGAATTAGGCATCAATAGCGGAATATGGGAAATCAAGGGTATAAAGCTTGAAGGCTCTGCATATATGATAAAAGACTTTGGATTTAAGTATGTGGATGTTTTTGCAGTGGGAAGTTCTGACCCCCTAAAATTGGCTGTTAAGGATAAGATCAAGATTTCAAAGATATTTCAGAAAAAAGAGTTAACTGCCTCTAATATGGTTGCTATCCCCACAGGCAATATTGCTTCTTCAGATCCGGCAGAAAAAGAGATGTGCATGAGATATTTGAAATCATGCGCACTTTTTCAGTCTGAATTAGGAGGAAAACAGATATTGATCGGACATGGTGGGGGGTCATTGGCGCTTGACATAGAGTTTGAAAAAGCATGGGTGAATTCCTCAGATTTTTTGAAAGAATTTTGCGAATATTTAGACAGCTTAAATATGATCTTGACTCTTGAACTTGAGCCCATGGTATTTTATATGATAAATAATACCTATAGGATGTTAAAAATGATTGAAGATGTTAACATGCCTAACATATTTGCTAATATCGATATCGGCCATTTGGCAATAACCAGGGAATCTCCCCAGAAGTTAGAAAAATTAAAGGATTATATACTGCATGTCCATATAAGTGATTGTGACGGCATGCAGCATGAAAATTTGATAATAGGTACAGGAACTGCACTGATAAGGGATTATCTGATAGGACTTATAAATATGGATTTAAATAAAAATTGTCGAAAGCATAAAATATCGATGGTAGCGGCCCTTGAGCTTGGAGTAATCGGCCAGAAGATAGAAGACTTAGAGTCGTATGTAAATAAGAGCATTGATTATGTAAAAAAGAATGTGCCCGAGATATCCTTCTAAATAGCAATTTATGTTTTGGTATTATTTTACCGAATTGCAGGTTTCAAAGTAGTTGTAAAATCTTTTTAGATGAGGCATGCAACTACAATTCGTTGATATGAGATTTAGAAGAAGAGGTTTTTAAGGACTGCGATCCATTAAAAAAATTACCATAGATTGATTAGAAAGATATACAGTTTTGATTTAGGAGTAATTATAATAGAAACCTTGGCAGTATTAGGTTTTTCCAGGCCCTTGAGCTAGCAAGCTGTCTCTTAGCTTTTTCTTTTACCTTCTTCAAATTTTTGCATAGTCTCAGCTATTGCAAGTTTTTTATCACCGAACCTTTTATAGATCTCATACATAGCCTTTGAAAGGTTTTCCTGTTTGCTCTCTTCCTTAAAAAGGGAGCAGTCATTTTCAATGTCTGATATTAGATTGCTCGTAGAAATACCTACCAGTCTTACTTTTTTTTTCTGCATATCAAATCTATCCATAAGTGAAACGCATGCCCTGTATATTCCAAACGAACTTGATATGTACTCATCTAATGTCACCCTAGCGCTTGCTGTCTTAAAATCGCTGTAGCGTATCTTCAATGTTATAGTCTTTGCTTTATATCCAATGTCCATAAGGTTTTTTGATACCCTTTGTGAAAGTGAAAGAAGTGTTGCTTTTATAGTTCCCTGGCTGTCGGTATCTTCATCATATGTAGTCTCCCTTCCCACTGATTTAGGTTCAGCTGAGGCTGTCACCGGCCTGTTGTCTATCCCGTTAGCCATCTTGTGTATTATTTCACCGTTTTCACCAAATTTTTTCCTGATAAGCTCAAACGGCATCCCGGCGAGGTCTCCTATTGTCTTTATGCCCATCCTTATAAGCTCATCTCCAGTGACCCTTCCGACTCCCCATATGTATGATATGGGAAGCAGGCGCACTTTTTGCATCACCTCTTCCGTATCATCAAGGCATGTAAGACCGTTAGGCTTATTTATGCTTGAGGCAAGTTTTGCCAAAAATTTATTAGGAGCTATGCCTGCTGAAGAAGTCAGGTTGGTCTCTTCATATATCCTGCCTTTTATCTTTTTGGCTATCTCCAAAGCGCTGCCGAAGAGATTTTCGCATCCCGTAACATCAAGGAATGCTTCATCACAACCGACTGACTCGGCAAGCGGTGTAAAATCAGAGAATATTTTTTTTATCTTCCTTGACTCTTGGATGTATTTCTCCATGTCTACAGGAATATATATGCCTTCAGGGCACAGCCTTTTAGCCTTAGACAGAGGCATGCCGGAATGAAGCCCGTATTTTCTTGCCTCATATGATGCAGTCGATATCACGCCCCTGTTTAAAGGTCCTCCTACTATAAGAGGCTTGTTTTTGTACTCTGGATTATCCCTTTGCTCTATCTGAGCAAAAAATGCATCCATATCTACATGTATTATCTTTCTTTTTTTCTCATCTTCCATTAGAGCCCAGTATGTCTAGTCTTAATGATTCAAATCTTTTTGTCTCCCTGCGTGACCGCATATCGACAAGCCCCTTTATTTCCTTGACTATCAAAGATATTTCGCCGTTTCTTGCGGCGAGGTCTCCTTTTATCAGTATGTGCCGGCTGTCCAGATAGATGTCTGAGAAAGAGAGTGATTCAAAAATACCGTCTTCATCTTCAATTAATAAAAAACATACCTGTCTGCCGGTTTTCGTCAAGACCTTTCTCCTTGAGATGAGAGTCCCGGCAGCGTATATGCTTTTGTTTAGATATTTTTTAAAATCACCGCTTTTTATAACATCAAAAAGTCCCATGCAGTCCTTGAAGTATTCGAGAGGGTTCTTGCTCACATAGAATCCAAGTATCTCATCCTCTGACTGCATTTTTTCAAATGGATCTAGATCATTTTCCAAAAAGCTGCTTTCGCAGGAGCTAAAGGCACGGCTCTCTTCTGCAAGGCCGGTGATTGCTGTATCATTAGCAGGCTTTTTAGGATATTTATTATCCTTAGATATTAAATCATATATCGATATAAGGCTTTTTCTGTTGATGCCGGTAAAGTCAAAAGCCCCAGCTTTTATTATGTTAGATACAGCGCTTTTTGATATCCTTGCATGCTTTAAGAGCCTGAAGCAAAAGTCATAAAGGTCTCTGAAGGCTCCTTTTTTTCTCTCATCTTCTATGATGGAGGCAAGGGTGGCACCCACCTGTCTTATCTGTATAAGCGGTATCCTTATCGAAAGGCCATCGTCTTCTGTCAGATATTTTGATGCGCTGCTCTTATTTATGTCGGGAAGCTTTATTTCTATCTTTAATCTTCTGGCTTCCTCGATGTACTGCTCTTTAGGATAATAACCTGAGTTATTTGTAAGCATCACTGCAAGAAACTCAGCCGGATAATATGTCTTAAGGTAGCAGCTCTTATAGCTGATCTCTGCATAAGATGCGGCATGAGCTTTGACAAACCCGTAGCTTGCAAATTTGGATATTATATCAAAGATCTTTTTTGCTGTATAAATATCATAACCTCTGCTTACTGCGCCATCTATAAATGATTTTTTTTCTTCCTGCATCTTCGCATCAGATAGTTTAGATATCGCTTTTCTAAAATTATCTGCCTGCGCGAATGAATAGCCTGCTATCTTGCAGGCCGCCTGCATTACCTGTTCCTGATAAAGGAATATGCCGTATGTCTCAGCCAGGATAGGCTCAAGGTCTTTATGCATGTAGTCTATTTCTTTTCTTTTTGCTTTTCTGGCTATAAATACATCTGACATGCCTGATCTTAAGGGGCCAGGTCTGTACAATGAAAGAAGGAAGGTTATATCATTTAGACAGGCAGGCTTTACCTTTTTTGCAAGGCTTCGTATACCCATGCTTTCGAGCTGGAAGACCCCGGTCGTGTTTCCCGAAGATATGTTTTTAAATACATCTGCATCGTCATATTTTATGCTTGTGAGGTCGATGTCTGTGCCTGATGAGGCAGAGATATTTTTTATTGTCTCCTCTATGAGGTCAAGCGTAAGTGAATTTATTATATCTATTTTAATAAGTCCAAGCCTTTCTATGGATTCCATATCGTACTGTGTCATCACTTCTTGGCTGTGGGAGACCATCAGGGGGACCCTTTCTGATATATCGGATCCGGATATTATAAAGGCGGAAGGATGAAGACTTATATGGCTTACGTATCCTTTTATGTCCTGCGAGATGCCGTCTATTTTATCTTCGCTTATACTTGATCTAAGCATATCGTCTATTTCTTCCTTACTGAAGTTCAATATCCTTCCGGCCTCCCTTACGGACGCCCTTCTTTTTAGGGTATTGAAGCTGCATACCCTTGATATGTTTAAGAGACCATACTTTGATATCAGGTAATCTATTACTTCTTTTCTTGACCTGCTTGACATATCGATGTCTATATCCGGAAGGCTTTTTCTTCCTTCATTTAAAAACCTTTCAAAATACAAATTATTTTCTATTGGGTCTACATTTGATATCCCTAAAAGATAAGTCAGTATGCTTGAAGCCGCAGAGCCCTTGCCGCATATAGGTATTTTTTTATCCAGCGCAAATCTTGCTATATCATATACCATGAGAAAATACTGGCAAAGCCCCATCTTATTTATTACTCCAAGCTCCTTATCCAGCCTCCCATATGCTTCCTCAGGGATATTTTTGCCATATCTCCAGTCAAGGCCTTTTACGCATAATGACTTAAGATATCCCTCCTGGCTCAAACCTTTAGGTATATCAAGATCAGGGATGCTTATATGATTTTTTTCCAGCAGGAGCTCACATCTATCGGATATATCACCTGTGGTATCTGCTGCCTCTCTTATGTCTTTAAATAAATGTTCCATCTCTTTCTGGCTCTTAAAATAATGCTCGCTGTCTTCTATAAGCCTAAAGGAAGGGTCCTTTCTGATCTGCATCGCCTTTAATCTGGCAAGCATCTTATAGCTGGCATGATCCTTTCTTTTTAAGTAGTGAACGTCATTTGATGCGATGATGCTTATCTTGTTCCTATATGCGAAAGCCTTTAAGATCTCTTCATTGTAGTTTTTTGTAATTCGCCCGTCTGCAGGATATCTTTGTATCTCTATGATGTAATCAGTGCCGAATATTTCCTTATATAAGCTAAACGAGGCGTATGCTTCTTCGACCTTGTTTGACATGAGAAGAAGCGATATCTCTCCCTTGTTAAAATCGTTTATTGCAATAAGGCCAGCGGAATAGTCCTTAAGCTCACCAAGGGATATCGAAGGTATATCTGTTGCGGAGTTCAAATGGGAAGCTGTGACTATCTTGCATAGATTTTTATAACCTTTGATGTCTTTGGCAAGCAGTATCAGGCTTGATAGCATATCTTTATTGGTGATAAAGATCTGTGAGCCTATTATCGGTTTTATGTTGTTTTTTAAGGCCATAAAATAAAACTGGACAGCTCCGTGCATGACTGCCGTATCAGTCAGCGCGACAGAGCCTATATCATTTTTAATGCAGAAATCTATCAGCTCTTCTATTTTTATAGAAGACTGGCATATGCTGTACTCAGAATGCAGATGAAGATGGCAAAACATTTATTTTATCAGCTCTTCCTTAAGTGATATTCCTGTATATCGCTATTACTTTTCCCTGTATCTTAAATGAGACTTCATCATCTTTTAGGACTATAGGGGAGTAGAGAGGGTTGGATGAACGAAGCTCGACAGTCCCGTCCTGCAGTTTAAAAAACCTTTTTACAACTGCCTCTTCTCCTATCAGAGCGACCACTATGTCATTGTCTTTAGCGGTGTCTTGAGACTTTACGATAAGTGTGTCTCCGTTCATTATACAGTCTCCTGTCATGCTGTCCCCGCTTACTTTAAGAAGAAACTGTCCCTTTGTCTTTCCCATGATCTGTGACGACACAGGCACATACTCTTCTATGTTTTCATCAGCAAATATAGGGAGCCCGGCAGCTATCTTGCCCAGAAGGGGAAGATAGTAGATGTTTTTGTCAAAGCCGGTCAAAGAAAGACCCAAAAGCGCAGATGATCTATCTGTAAGCCTTATCGACCTTGGCGATGGATTTTTTATTATATATCCCTTTCTCTCAAGGGCTCCTATATGGTCAGCAGCGCCTTTAGGAGAGGAAAAACCAAAAGCTTGTGCGACCTCCCTTATTGTCGGGGAGTATCCTTTTTCCAGAATAAATCCATGTATTTTTTCAAGGACAGCTTTTTGCTTTTTGGTTATTTTTGATTTATCGCTCATTTTTATGCAAAAAAAAATTAATTTAAGATCAGCTATATTATATACTGATTACTATACGTTTGTATAGTTATTTTTAAAAAATTGGTTCCCTTTAATTTTTTTAGTTGATTTTTAATATTTTATCACTATAATCTACCACGTTTTTTGCAATGAAGCATTGTGTTGCAATATCCGGCAGAAATAGAGGTGAGATATTTGCATCTTTTGACCGGATAAGAAACGATTGTAATATAACTGGATAGGTGAATTTTGGAAAAATATAATAAAGTGATAGGCGTGATGTTTTGGCTGCTTTTCTTTACAGTCATAATCGCAATGGTATGGATCGTGACAGCAAAAGATCTAGACATCTTGTCGCTGTCTAGCAAGTCAGAGGAGCAGGAACCTGAAGAACTAGTTGTAAGGAAAGACCCTATAGTCATCAAAGAAGTAGAGACACAGACTCTGGAATGGTTTTATTTTGTGGCAACCGGATATAGCGCCAATGACCCTTCCCAGGGTACCGGCAGCAAGACATTTACAGGTAAGCAGATATATGAGGGAGTCATTGCAGTCGATCCCGATATCATCCCGTTGGGTTCGCTGGTCGAGATAAAAGATATAGGTCTTTTTGTGGCAGACGATACTGGCGGCAGGATCAAAGGCAACAGGATAGATATATTTTTTAAATCCAAGGAAAAAGCTGTAGATTTCGGCAAAAAGGAAATATGGCTGAGGATGGTAGACGACACAAAGAACATAGAGCTTGCTCAAGTCATGGAGTACTGATATTTTAATGGCAAGCATCAAGGTTGCTGACAAGAAATATAGATGCAGCCCATAAGAGCAGTTAAGACAATAAAAGTCAGAGCTTTTTTTTGATCCCGCTTCTTTCCATCAAAAATAATTTTAATAAAAACTGATTTAATAATATAATTGATTGATCTAAAATATCATAATGTTTTTAAACTTCTGATAGGAGAGCAATGGGCATAAGAAAAAATGCAAAGATGAGATTTTTTATTTTTCTATCGATCACACTGATTATATCGCTAATATCTGCAAGCTTTGGCTGCAAGAAGGCGGAAGAGGACACTGCCATAGTCATAACAGAGCAGACTGCTACGATCCCTGAGACGACCAAGGAGCAAAAAGATCCCGATCTTTATTCCAGCAGCTCTGAAGATTTTAAGAACTACTCATTTTTATGCCCTCAAGGATGGACTCTGTTTGAAGAAGAAAACGGAAGCAGGATCATAATAAATGGCAGCCAAGGCGGCGCTATGACAGAAAGCATCATGGTGACTGTGGAAAAAGAAGGCTCAGAAAACGGCTTTAACAGCTCAGATGATATATTCGAAAAACATTATAGGCTAAAGGATAAGATAGATTATATCGAACTGCTTGAAGGCCATGACATCCAGATAGCCGGCCAAAGCGCTCAGCTAAGCGGCTATAGATATAATTTTAAAGAAGATGAAGACTTTCAAGCAATAGACCTTCTAGCGTATTTTCAGGATGAGGGCTATTTCTATATTTTTAAATACATGGCGATACAGGAAGGCGCAGAGGTTGCAGAAGAAAGATTTACTGATTTTCTAAGCTCTTTTAAGTTTGAAAAAGACAGTAATGCTGCAAAAGAGGCGGATAAAAAAAATATAAGGAACATACTTATATTAGGAGATGACAGCGGGCTTGGAAGGCCGGGCGGCAGGGTTAACGGCAGGACAGATATAATCATGATACTTAGTGTAAACCTTGATGAATACCATGCTACGATAGTTACCATACCACGTGATACATGGACTGCGATACCAGGCTATAATGACAATAAGATCAACTCAGCCCATGCACTAGGCGGAATGGAACTTACCATTAAGACCATAGAAGCTTTTTCCGGTCTTGATATCCATAATTATATTATCACGGACATGGATGGACTGCCGCAGCTTGTCGACTATTTCGGGGGGGTAGAGGTAACGGTCGAGGAAAACATATCAGATGATTTTTCAGGTTGCTATCTTGATGCAGGCACTCATATTCTAAATGGAGAAGAGGCCCTGGCATTATCAAGGGCAAGAAAGGGTAGATCGATGTATGGCGGAGGCGCTTTTGCAAGAGAAAGAGAAGCTGCAAAAATAATAAAAGCCCTTTATGAGCAAAATAATGCGCTGGAAAAACTGATCAAGATGCCTGCCATTATAAATGTGATGCTAAAGTATACATGGACAGATTTTGATTTTGGCGACCTTATTTATTTGATGGCTGTTTTCGGAAGGCTGGATGCAGATGATATAGAGATAACTACCATTCCTGCGTGGCCGCAGATGGTGGGAAGCGCTTCAGCTGTGGTATATGATGAAGAAGCCACAAGAGAATTATTTGAAAGCCTTTCCGGCGAGTAGATATAAGAGTATGCCATAATTCTTAAATATGTTGACTTTTAAAATATAAGTAGTTAATATTTAAATGAAAATTTGCCGGAAACATCTATGCATATCCGGGCGGAAGTGGCTCAGTGGTAGAGCATCACCTTGCCAAGGTGAGGGTCGCGGGTTCAAGTCCCGTCTTCCGCTCCATTTTTTTCTTTCATGGATATGTCTTTAAATTCTTTAATAAAATAGTATAATAGTATGGAATTATTCTAATATAATATTCAAGATATTTTACTAGAAAAGGTCTTTGATGTTTGAGGTCAACATAAAAGATATCGGAAAATTAAAATCTGAAGAGAACGTGACTTTCTATGAGCTCATAAAGGCTCATGATAAAAAATTAGCTAAAAGCATAGTAGCTTTACAGATCCAGAGACCTGAAGACGTCTGTTCCAACATTGATATCGATTCAAAAATAGATTCTTTAAACAGCAAAGATGTTGTAAGCCTCCTCCTAAAGGATGATGAGGGGTCCTTAAATATATTAAATCACAGCACATCTCATATCATGGCTTCTGCTATCAAGAGACTTTATCCTGACGCAAAGTTTGCTATTGGACCTTCAATATCTAATGGCTTCTATTATGATTTTGACATGGAGTATTCCTTAAAGCCGGAGGATCTTGCGGAGATCGAAAAACAGATGAAAAATATAATATCTTCCAATGAGAAATTTGAAAAAGAAGATATTTTAAAAAAAGAGGCCCTAAAGTTATTCAAAGACAATCCATATAAGGCCGAATTGATAAAGGATATCAAATCAGAAAATGTCAGCATATACCAGACTGGTGATTTTACTGATCTCTGCAGCGGACCCCATATCTCACATACGAGCAAGGTAGGAGCTTTTAAGCTTTTAAGCATTGCGGGAGCATACTGGAGGGGCGATGAGAGAAATAAGATGCTTCAAAGGGTATACGGTACTGCCTTTTTTGAAAAGGAAAGCCTGAAAGCATATATCGACAGGATAGAGAAAGCTAAAAAAAGTGACCACAGGAAGATAGGCAAAGACCTGGATCTTTTTAGTTTCCATGATGAAGCTCCAGGATTTCCTTTTTTTCATCCTAAGGGCATGGTCCTCAGGAACACGATAATCGACTACTGGAGGCAGGAACATATAAAAGCAGGATACGAGGAGATACAGACTCCAGTGATACTTAGCAATCATCTATGGAAGACATCAGGCCATTGGGACCATTATAAAGACAACATGTATTTTGTAAAAATAGATGATAATGATTTTGCAGTAAAACCAATGAATTGCCCTGGGGCTATATTGATCTATAAGTCAAACCATCATTCATACAGGGAGTTCCCATTAAAATATGCAGAACTAGGACTGGTGCACAGGCATGAAAAGTCAGGAGTGCTTCACGGTCTTTTCAGGGTCAGGAACTTCACTCAGGATGATGCCCATATATTCTGCACTGAAGACCAGCTTGGTGATGAGATCCTAAAGGTAATGGATCTAATTGATAGGGTCTATAAGGACTTTGGTTTTAAAGACTATCATCTTGAGCTTTCAACGAGACCAATTGAGAGGATAGGCAGTGAAGAAATATGGGATAAGGCAGAAAAAGAACTTAAGAGTGCCATGGATTCGAGAGGTGTGGATTATAAGATAAATGAAGGTGACGGTGCTTTTTATGGCCCTAAAATTGATTTTCATATAAAGGATTGCCTGGACAGGACATGGCAGTGTGCCACCATACAGTTGGATTTTGCTATGCCCCAAAAATTTGACATTAATTATTGGGGAGAAGATAATAATAAACATAGGCCTGTCATGCTTCACAGGGTCGTATTTGGAAGCCTTGAAAGGTTTATAGGGATATTGATTGAAAACTATAGTGGTAATCTGCCGCCGTGGCTTGCGCCGGTCCAGACATTGGTAATGCCTATATCTGACAAGTTCAGAGAGTATGGATTTTCAGTGTTTAAAAGTTTAAGGAAAGGAGGTTACAGGGTAGAATTTGATGATAGGGTAGAGTCCTTGAGCAAGAAGATAAGGCAGGCGGAACTTAGAAAGATACCATATATGATAATAGTAGGCCAAAAAGAAGCCCAGGAAGCTACGATAACGGTCAGAAAGAAAAACGGGGGTGATATAAAAGATATAGGACTTTCAGATTTTAAAAAGATCTTAAGAGATGTCATCGAAAAAAGATCTAGTGAATATTGATTGAAACATATCTTGCAAGGAAACGTCTTTTTATTTGTTAAAGGAATTATAATTATATAATTTGAAAGTATTTGAGGTGGATTATGACAATTAGAGAAAAAATCAAGCTTTATTCGACTACAACAGCTATCAGAAGCGCAATAAAGATCATGCCGAAGATATCAGATGAAAGATGGCTTAAAATATTGCGCGGCAGGATGTATAAGATAAAGAAAAAAGAAGAGCGGGATTTTATGGAAAACCTTCTGGTAAACCTTAAAAGAAAAGTACCTGAAGTTGCTCCAAATGTAAGAGAAAAAGTAATGATGAACCTTGTTAACAATGCAATGATACAAGGCCAGCCCAAAAGAAGGGATTTTGCTTCAAAATATGGTATAAACCCGCCTAACCATTTGGTCATGAGCCCGACTATGACTTGCAACCTTAAATGTTTTGGATGCTATGCTTGGCAGTACAGCAAGAAGAACGACCTTCCGATAGATGTCTGTGACAGGATAATAAAAGAGGGCAATGACCTAGGCCTTTTTTTCTTTGTAATAACCGGCGGAGAACCATTTTACTGGGATCATCTGTGGGATTTCTTAGAAAAACATAATGATTCTTTCTTTCAGATATATACTAATGGCCAGCTGATAGATGATGCTGCTGCCAAAAAGCTAGCGGAACTTGGAAATGCGATACCGTGCATCAGCGTTGAAGGTTTTAAGGAAGAGACTGAGAAAAGAAGGGGACCTGGGACATGGGAAGGAATAATGCAGGCTATGGACAACCTCAAGAGAAACGGAGTAATATTTGGTTTCTCGGCAACTGCTACCAGGGCAAACAACGAGTTAATAGTAAGTGACGAATTTATAGATCTTATGGTTGAGAAGGGTTGTTTTGTAGGATGGTATTTTAATTACATACCTATAGGCAAAGACCCTGATATGGACCTTATGCCTACACCTGAGCAAAGGGACTATAGAAGAAAAAGAGTCATAGAGATAAGAAGGACAAAAAACATAATAGTCGCCGATTTCTGGAATGACGGCAATCTTGTCAACGGGTGTATGGCTGGCGGCAAGAACTATCTGCATATAAACGTAAACGGAGATGTCGAACCGTGCGTATTTGTCCATTTTGCAGCGGATAACATCAAGGAAAAGAGTTTGACGCAGATAATAACATCTGATTTCTTCATGGGATTCAGAAAAAGACAGCCATTTAGCGATAATCATCTAAGGCCCTGCTCGATAATAGACAATCCCCAGGTCCTAAGGGATATCGTCAAGGAAACAGGCGCATATCCTACACATGAAGGCGCTGAGACTATCATAGGGTGTCTTGCCGATCCTCTAGATAAATATTCGCAGGAATACAAGGAGCTGGCTGATAAGGCATGGGAAACTGAATATGACCATGAAGGCGCAGAGCACCATGTCGAAGCAAAAGTAAATACCGACTCTTAAGGTATGGACAAACTTAAAAGAAGTTAGTATAATACGGTTTTTGTAAGATAAAACTAAATATGGGATTTATTAAAGTAGAAATCATTTATTTCTCACCAGAAGGCGGTCTTTGACCAGCTTAACTGGTTATAGCGGGATTAAAAATAGGTAGATGATTTATGCTACCTATTTTTATTATGTTTAGCTTTAAGTATTTATTTTAGCAATTTTAGTGGAGGTGGATTTTTATAATTAAAAAAACTCGCATAAATGATCAGATAAGAGTCCCAAAAGTAAGGCTTATATCTGAGACAGGGACTCAGGTAGGACTAGTTAGCATCGAGGAAGCAATGGATTATGCAAATAAAGCTGATCTGGATCTTGTCGAGGTAGCTCCAGATGCCAACCCGCCTGTCTGCAGGATCATGGATTATGGAAAGTATAAGTATAAACTTGAGATATCGGAAAAGGAAAGAAAGAAAAAGCAGACCCAGATAACTGTAAAAGAAGTAAAAATAAGACCAAAAATCGATAAAAATGATTTTTTGATCAAAGAAAAGCAGATTGAAAAGTTTCTAAAGAGCGGTAACAAGGTAAAGGTATCAATGGTATTTAAGGGCAGGGAAGTCATCCACAGAAGCATTGGTGAAAACCTCATAAAGAAATTATTGGAAGACCTGGATGGCAAATACAATTTGGAACAGCCGCCAAAATTTGAAGGATACAGCATCTTTCTGGTTTTAAGTCCTGCTTAAATATTTATAGTGATTTTATAAATTTAAAATAATGGGAAGGTTTTTTATGCCAAAATTAAAGACACATAAGGGTGCGGCAAAAAGATTCAAGATCACAGGTTCCGGCAGGATCCTAAGGATCAAGGCTTTTAAAAGCCACATACTGACAAAGAAAAATGCCAATAGGAAAAGAAGGCTTGGCCAGGAGATAGAAGTATCTTGCGGAGATATCAAAAAAGTAAAGAGACTATTAGGAAGATAAGGACGAGGTGAACATAAATGACTAGAGTAAAAAGAGGCTCTGTTAAGAGACAAAAACATAAAAAAGTCTTAAAAGAGACCAAGGGTTTCTATGGTTCTGCCAGCAGAAGCTACAGGATAGCCAAAGAACTTCTGTTAAAGGCTATGAGCTATAATTATATAGACAGGAAGAATAAAAAAAGGACATTCAGAAGACTTTGGATATCAAGGATAAATGCAGCTGCAAGGCTCAACGGGCTCTCATATAATCAATTCATAAACGGTCTAAAAAAAGGAAATATAGATATCAACAGGAAAATGCTCTCAGAGATCGCTATAAGCGAGCCTGAGACATTTAAGAAATTAACTGATGTAGCCAAAGAGCAGCTTTCAGCTTAGACTTCAATTTAAAACCTTTTATATCTATATGGATGATAATCTGATACAAAAAATTAAAGAAGATTTTGAATCTGAGATAGACCGTCTTGCCGCTGATCTAAAAAAAGTTACGAGTTTAAAAGACCTTGATCTTCTGACATCAAGGTATCTGGGCAAAAGATCTATGCTTACCGGGGTATTAAAATCTATTTCAAGCTTCGATAATAGATCAAAGCCGCTGGTCGGCAAAGTGACAAATGAAGCAAAAAAAGACATAGAGGGCAAGATAAAAGAAGCTCATGAAAGATTGAAGAAACTTGAGTTTGACTCAGATCTTAGAAAAGAAACGATAGATGTAAGCCTGCCGTCAAGAAAATTGAAGATAGGTTCGAAAAACATAATCACCCAGGTAATAGAGCAGATCGAGGATTTTTTTATAGGCATGGGATACGAGATCGCCCAAGGTCCTGAGATAGAGAGCGATTATTATAATTTTGAGGCATTAAACCATCCTGCCGACCATCCGGCAAGGTCTCTTCACGATACATTTTTTTTATCAGAAGACATACTTCTTAGGACACATACGTCTCCAATGCAGATAAGGTATATGGAGAAGAACGATCCGCCCGTATACATAATAGTCCCGGGAAAAGTCTACAGGAAAGATTATGACGTGACTCATACACCGATGTTTACCCAAATAGAAGGCCTGGTTGTCGACAAAGGTATAAATTTTAAAAACCTTAAGTGGACGCTTGAGGCTTTTGTACATGAGATATTCGGCAAAGAGAGAAAAGTAAGGTTTAGACCTCATTATTTTCCTTTTACAGAACCAAGTGCAGAAGTGGATGTGTCCTGTAATATGTGCGGATCAAAAGGTTGCAGGGTATGCTCATTTACCGGTTGGCTTGAGATACTTGGTGCCGGCATGGTGGATCCGAACCTTTATTCATTTGTGGGTTATGACAAAGAGAAAGTCAGCGGGTTTGCCTTTGGAATGGGCATAGAAAGAATATGCATGCTGAAGTATGGCATTGATGACCTAAGGCTGTTTTTTGAAAATGATCTCCGTTTTCTGAGGCAATTCTGATCTAAATTTAATATTTTTTTTAAAGGAAGAACCTGTTTTGAAAGTAACGATTAATTGGCTTAAAGAGTTTTTGGATATAGATGAGCTTGATGTAGATGAGATCATCGGACTTCTTACCATGAGCGGTACAGAGGTAAAGTCCGCCGTGGATTACAAAAAAAGATTTGACAACATATTGATAGGACAGATAAAAGAAGTAGCGCCGCATCCAGATGCTGATAAGCTTACCCTTTGCAGCGTCGATGTCGGAACAGATGTCTTGAGCATCGTATGCGGAGCAAGCAATTTCAATGTTTCTGATAGGGTAGCAGTAGCCCTTGAAGGCGCCCTCGTAGGTGAGCTTAAGATCAAGAAAAGCAAGATAAGGGGTCAATATTCCGAGGGCATGATGTGCTCGGGAAAAGAACTCGGGATATCTTCTGATGCTGACGGTATTATGATACTTGATGAAAATGCCTGCATCGGCAATACTTTCGCAGAAGAGCTTGCATTTGATGATGTAGCAATAGAGATAGAGCTTACACCCAACAGGCCTGACTGCTTTAGCGTTATGGGTATTGCTAGAGAGATAAGCGCATTGACAGGCGCTGCTCTAAAGATCCCTTCATATGATTTTAGCAAGGATATAAATACTGATAGCTCTTTTGCCATAGAGATCAAGGATTACGGTCTATGTCCAAGATATTCAGCTGCTATCTTTTCAGATTACTCGTTAAAAAAGACCCCGGATATCATCAAGGCAAGGCTTACAATGTGCGATGTAAGGCTGGTAGATTTGATAGTGGACCTGACAAACTATGTGATGATAGAATGCGGCCAGCCTCTGCATGCATTTGACAAAGACCTGCTCGCCTCTGATAAGATAATCGTAAGGACGGGTCTAGACAAGGAGAAAATAAAGACAATTGACTCAAGCGTAAGAGAGATAGATGAGGATATGCTAGTCATTTCCGATATCAACGGGCCTGTGGCCATTGCCGGGGTGATGGGAGGTAAGGAGACAGAGATCAATAAAGACACTAAAAACTTTCTTCTTGAGTCTGCTAATTTTAACGGCCCCTCTATAATGAGGACATCAAAAAAACTTGGCCTTAGAAGTGAAGCTTCAAATAGGTTTGAAAAAAAACTTGATCCGTTGAGCACGGTTTTTGCAATAAAAAGGTTCAAAGAACTCTTTGAAAGTTCGGCTGGCAGTCACAAAGTTAGCACAATTTATGACAGTTACCTATATCCGCAGCGTGAAAGGTTCATCGAACTTAGGATATCAAAGGTAGAACAGATATTAGGTCAGAGGATCGAGCCCTGCGATGTTTCTGCTATTTTAAAAAGACTTGGTATCGATAACGAGATAAAAGGGGACTTAATAACTGCAAAGATCCCTTCTTTCAGGTACGAAGACCTCGAACGTGAAATAGACCTCATAGAGGAGATTGCAAGGATATACGGTTTTGAAAGATTTTCTCCTGAACCGTTAAGTATCAGGTCAAGAGTAGGCGGATTGAGCAAAAAACAAAAAATATTAAGGGCCATAAAGAGCGATCTGGCCGGTTTCGGGCTTTTTGAAGTAATAAACTATTCGTTTATCTCTAAAAGCCAGATCGATGGATTTAAAATAAAGCCAGGACCCTTCATCAGACTGCTCAATCCCTTAAATGAGGACTTTGAATATCTCAGGCCCTCATTGATCCCTTCGATGGTAAAAAACATCCAGGTAAATATTAATCATGGGAACAAAGATATAGCCATATTTGAGGTCTCAAAGACATTTAAAAGCGGTGCTAGTGTAGAAGACTTCAAAGAAAACAACATGCTAGCTGTGATGCTTTCCGGGCAAAAGGACGATAAAAACTGGTATGGGCCAGAAAGGAATTTTGATTTTTTTGACTCAAAAGCTCTTCTTGAATTTGTTATCGACAAGTATTGCGGCCTTAAATACCTAAGGATTAAGCAAAAAGAGTATGATCATTTTAATCCTTCAATAAGTGCTGACATTTATCTCAAAGACGAGCTTATAGGGATGATGGGGATGATACATCCTATCATATTAAATGATATGGACATAAAACAGGATGCCTTCTATTTTGAGATCGATCTAGATAAGTTCATCGGAGCATGCGATAAGAAAAAAGAATTCAAAAAGATCCCTATATATCCTTCAATGGAAATGGACATGGCTATTGTCGTAGATGAAGAAGTGCGCACCTCACAGGTCATTGAAGAGATAAAAAAGAGTGCAGATGCAAATCTAAAAGATGTCAGGCTTTTTGATATCTATAAGGGAAAGCAGATTGAGGAGGGTAAAAAAAGCATGGCTTTCTCCCTTGTCTTTCAAAACAGCCAAAGAACGCTTACAGATATCGAAGCCGATCTGATCTTTAATAAGATCTTAGAAAAACTTACTAAAAGATTTAACGCGATACTTAGAAAATAACATTTATGAAGCTTTAAAATGAGAAGAGGTTTTAAAAGGAGATTTGAACCTTTAAGGATCTTAAGCGATTCAGAGATCGAATCGATCCATATGGCTACTTTGAATGTTTTAGAAGAAGTAGGTGTCAGATTCGAATCAGAAAGAGCCCTTAGCCTTTTAAAAAAGAACGGCTGCATCATCGATAATGATGAGAGCCTTGCAAAGATACCGTCATCTTTAGTGGAAGAATGCATAAGAAGGACACCTTCTTCTTTTATTGTAAGATCAAGGGATGAAAAGGACAATCTGCATATCGGAGGCAATACCCTTTATTTTATGTCATCACTCGGAGCAAGGCTTTCTGATATAGAGACTGGAGAGGTGAGGGTCCCTTCGATGCAGGAAAACAATGAGGCAGTAAGGATATCGGATGGCCTTGGCTCAATCGACCTTTATTCAGGATACACTCCATATTTCGAGATCGAAGGAATAGAACCTGTCATGCTTTGTGCTACAAGCCTGGCTCAAAGACTTAGGAATTCGACTAAAATAACCAGAGGGACGCAGCCTACAGATACTTTCATATGGGAGACTCAAATAGCTCAAGCGGCAGGGCAGGAGCTTTTAGGCAATATGGAGGCAGCAGCCCCACTTTCTTATCCGCAAGATGCTATCAATGCAGCTTTTACCTATACTGAAGCTAATTTTCCTATGTACATCGCAGCAGGTTCAGTAATGGGGGGGACAGCACCTGTGACTATTGCAGGTTCTACCATAACAAATAATGCAGAGCTGCTTGCAGCAGTAGTGCTCATACAATGCATGAGGCCTGGTATAGGTATAATAGCTAATGATTTTGTGACTCCGATGAATATGGAAAACGGAGACCTGCTCTTCTGCTCAATAGGAGCATCATTGCATCAGATGGCTTTTAACCAGATATGGCATGATCTATACAGCATACCTACCAACAACACAGGTTCAGCATTTCCTGCTTCAAAATTTATTGATTATCAGAGCGCGTATGAGAAAACCCATATTGCGATGACATCTGCGCTTTCAGGAGCTAATATGATAGTTTTTCATGGAGGGGTCACTGCGGAATTATCTTACAATCCTCTTCTTTCAGTAATAGATGATGATGTCGCCAATATAATCGGTAAGACAATAGAAGGATTTGAGGTAAGCGAAGGCAGCATGGCTTTAGACCTCATAAAGGAAGTAGGTCCTGTCCCAGGCACTTATATTAATAAAAAACATACCAGGACCTGGTGGAAGACAGAATATTTCATGCCGAAAGTCGCTGACAGACTCCCGTATAAGGAATGGATATCAAGCGGAAAGAAAGACATAATCAAGAGAGCTAAAGAAAGGATGGAGCATATAAAAAGCACTCATCTGCCAGTCCCTCTTAGCCCTGAGAAGGACCGCCAAATAGATAAGATACTTCAGGAGGCCAGGAAGTATTACAGAAATAAAGGCCTGCTATAGGAATATTATCTTTAAGAGATTTGTTTTACTGCCATCTGGATATCAGATCTATTATTTTTTATTGTCAATATACTTTTAGCTGATTGGCCGGTGCTTATTTTTTAGAATGAAGAGAAAATTTTTTTTATTTGCCCTAGTGTTCCTATTCATGATACTTCCTATTTTTATTACTTCATGTAAAAAAAATGATTTTGAAGTTTCCTTAGAAGATTCAGTGATCGATCTAAGCAACTGGGATTTTGATTCTGACGGGCATGCAAGACTTGACGGGAAATGGGACTTTTACTTCAGCCAGCTTCTAGGACCGGAAGATTTCAGAAGTCAAAAAATACATGATGCCACACTCCAGCATGTCCCCGGTGACTGGAGCGGCTATATCATAGAGACTGGCATGAAAGCTCCTGCTGATGGTTTTGCAACATATAAGCTCAGATTAGTTATGCCGGAGAAAGATAGGATAATGGCTTTGAGGATCGACAGTATCGGCACTGCCTATAATCTATGGATAGACGGAAAACTACTCTCCAGCTCAGGCATTGTATCAGAAACAAAAAAAGACTCATTCTCAAAAATAATCTCTGATATCGTATTTTTTAATGTTCAGGAGAAAGAGACTGATATAATCATACAGGTAAGCAGCTACTCCTATCTTGATTCAGGAATATCCAAAAGCATCTTGGTAGGCAACCCTTCAGATCTTACCGGGACAAAACGCATAAAAGACTATCTGATAATATTATTTGCAGGCATTATTCTTTCTGTCTCGCTGTATCATTTAATCATCTATCTTTTTAGGCCAAAGGATAAAGCTCCTTTGTTTTTGGGTTTTGCATCATTTTTATTATTTTTACACACATTGCTCAGTATAGGAGGCTATATAAGCCGATTGCTGCCGGCAATAAGTCTTCAATTTGAGCAGAAGATCATAACAGTAATCCTGATGGCTTCATTGCCCTCGTTTATGCTCTTTTTTTATTATCTGTTTGACAGGAAGATCTCAAGAAAGATAAATAAGGCCACAACATATGTATCATTTTTTTCTATCATACTAATATTAGCACTGCCGTTTAGCAGGTATAATCCCGTATGGCCCCTTTTTACTGCTTTCGTATTATTTGATCTCTTCTATCTTTTTTATTTTCTTATTGGCCAGATAAGAGAAAAGAAAGAGAATGCTTTGATCATTTTTATAGGAACTCTAATTCTATCCTTAAGCGTGGTCTATGATATTTTCATAGATTTTTTGGGTTTTGGGGATTTAAGGGTATTACACATCGGCATAAGCCTTTTTTTGTTCTTAAATGCTGTAACGGTCTCTAAAAAGATCGCTAAGAGTCTCAGGGATGTCGAAATACTTACAAGAGATCTGGAAGAGCTCAACATGCAGATGGCTGAAGGCTATAATCTTGTAGAAAAAATTGTGGAAGAAAGGACAAATCAGTTAAAAAATGCCAAGGAGAACCTGGAGCTTGTCAACATCGAGCTTCAAAGAGATAAAAACCTTTTAAGAAGGATAGCGGTCACGGACGGTCTTACAAAACTGTATAACCACAGATATCTGATAAACAGCCTGATAAAAGAGATCAACAGAGCAGAGAGGTATTCTCGAAAACTTTCTATCATAATGATGGATATAGATTATTTTAAAAAAATAAATGATAATTTCGGTCATCTGTTTGGAGATGCTGTGCTAAAAAAGGTAGGCGATATAATAAAGGAGAACATAAGAAAAGTAGATATTGCCGGAAGGTACGGGGGCGAGGAATTTTTAATAATTCTTCCTGAGACCAACATATTTCCTGCATACAGTCTTGCGGAGCGAATAAGAAAAGGGGTCCATTCTTACAATTGGAACTTATTATCTGAATTTAAGGAAAAGATCACGATCACAATAAGCGGCGGTGTCGCTGAGCTTGATGATGAGAATTATCTTAGGTTATTAAAGAAAGCGGACACCATGCTTTACAAGGCTAAAGATAACGGAAGAAACAGGATAGAAGGATATTACGGTTGATGGAAACTCTTATCTAAATATTACGCATAAAACTATCAATTAAACAGAAGGAAATCTAATGGAAGAGAAAAAATATGAAATCGCCAAAAAAAGAGTAGGAGAATTAAAGGGTTTTTACATACACATCATAGTGTATGCGGCTGTGATAGCGATATTGGCTGCAATAAATATCACAACCATGGTAGCTGCTGGCTACATGTTTTTATGGTTCTTATTTCCTGCCGGAGGCTGGGCAATAGGTCTTTTCTGGCATGCGATGGCAGTATTTGTATTTAGCAGAAGACTTGGGCCTGAATGGGAAAAAAAGAAGATAAAAGAAGTGATGGATAAGATAGACGATTAGGTTTTTAAAAGCTGATGGACTAAATTTATTAAATTTTTTGCTTTATTTTTTGTAATTTTAAATTATAATATTTATACCTTTATGCCAATTTATAGATTTAATTGATTTATGTATATAAAAATTATTTTCGAAGTCCTAGGTGGTCTGGCATTATTTATTTTTGGTGTAAACAGGCTAAGCGTAAGCCTTCAGCGCATCACATCAAATAAGCTCAAAACAGTTATAAATGTCTTGACAAAAAAATCCTGGTCCACGCTGCTTATCGGTATTCTTGCCACGATGACAATACAGAGCTCAAGCCTGACATCAGTCATGACGGTGGGATTTGTAAATGCCGGGCTAATAACTCTAAGGCAGGCGATCGGCATTATAATGGGAGCCAATATCGGGACCACTGTAACTGCCCAGCTAGTTTCCTTCAGGATAGACATGTTTGCCTTTCCAATAATAATAGTGGGTTTTGCGCTATATTTTATAAGTAAAAGAAGGAAGTATAAAAATATCGGGATGGCAATACTCGGTTTTGGTCTTTTGTTCTTAGGCATGACCATCATGAAAGCTGCGATGAGTCCCCTAAAGGAAGTCGAAGGATTTAGGAATTTTCTTCTGGTTTTTAGCAGAAACCCGTTTTTAGGCATACTTGCCGGCCTTATCCTTACAGCTATCCTGCAGAGCAGTTCTGCGACCATAGGCCTCCTGATAGCTTTAGCAAGCCAGGGCCTTGTACCAATAGAAGCGGCCATACCGATCCTCATAGGGGATAATATAGGCACATGTTCCACGGCTTTAATATCAAGTCTTGGGACTACGGTCACAGCAAAAAGGACAGCACTTTCTCATGTCCTTTTTAATATCGTGGGAGCAGTCATATTTGTCCTTCTATTCTATGTTTTTAAAGCGGGCCCATATATTATAAGCATTTCTGGCACCTCACTTACCAGGCAGATAGCAAACATACATACGTTTTTTAATGTTATAACCACATTAGTGCTTTTCCCTGTTATAAAGTTTTTTGAAAAAATAGTCATAAAAATATTTCCAGGCAAAGATATCACGATCAATAAGAATGCATTATACTTAAATAAATCTTTGATACAGACACCGGACATAGCTTTAGACCAGGTCAGAAAGGAATTATTAAGATTATCTAAGATCTCCAAGGAGATGCTCAGTCTTTCATACGAAAGGCTTCATAACAAGGATGTCATAATAGAGAAAAAACTTCTTGACAGGGAGACAGCGATCGATAGCATTACAGAGGAGATAGTGAATTTTTTAACAAAGGTATCTCAGAAATCTCTTAATTTTACTCTCTCAAACAGGCTAACACACCTTCTTCACATAGCATACGATGTTGAAAGGACTGCAGATCATGCCGAAAGCATCCTTTATCTATCTATTGTAAAGGAAGAGAACAAATTGGTATTCAGTAGCATAGAGGAAAAAGAACTAAAGATAATATTTGAGAAAGTGGACTTTCTTTTTGATAAGCTTCTATTCGGCCTTGATAAGGATGACTCTTATTACAGACAGGAATGTGAAGATATTGAATCTGAGATCGATGAACTGGTATTAAAATCCAGGTCAAACCATCTGGTAAGACTAAGAAAAGGGGAGTGCATGCCTCCATCAGGAGTAATATTCTCCGATATAGTCATGCACTTTGAAAGAATAGGGGATCTGCTGTACGGTATCTCTAAAAATATAGTCTATTGAACTAGATATTTTCCCGCAAAAGATGATGGAACTTAGATTAATTAAAAAAGTAGACCATTTCGAAGATGTCTCCTCCTTTGTCTTTGAGCCGCTCGAGAAGACAAGCTGGATAGCCGGCCAATATATAGAAATGACCATAGGGCACAGGGATGCTGACAGCAGGGGTATAAAAAGGATATTCTCTATCTCAAGCGCTCCATTTGAGGACAATATAGTAATAACTACCAGATTTGATTTTGAAAACGGGAGCTCGTTTAAGAAGGCTTTAAGGAGCTTAAAAGAAAAAGATTCGGTCTTATCCAGCAGGCCAAAAGGCGATTTTCTCATCCATGGAAACGAAAAAAGTGTCTTATTTATCGCTGCCGGTATCGGCATAACGCCGTTTAGATCCATTATACTTGATCTGGTTCACAAGAAAAGCAGCATAAGTCTTGAGATGATATACAGCAGCAGAAAAAACAAAGTACTGTTTAAAGATGAGCTTGATAGGATATTTGACTCAAGAGATGATTTTAAAATCTTTTACACCTATAGTCCTCAAAGGATAGATGAGGAGATGATCGTCAGAAACAGCAGGTTTTTTGATGAGGCAACAGTCTTCGTATCCGGACCTGCTAAGATGGTCAAGGACATAACTGAGGAATGTCAAAATTTAGGAAAAGATAAAAATGATATTAAAAGAGACTATTTTATCGGCTATCAGATCACTTAAGGGCTCTTTTTATCTAATATATGTTGCGCGATCTCCTTAAATCTTTTTCTGTTTGGCTTTAGCCCGTCTTCTTGGGGCCAGTCAAAAAAGTATTTTGGTATCTTCTGTTTTTCAAGCCTTGATCCTAGGAACTGTTTTAACTTGTCTTTATCGACTTTGCCAAAGGCCTTTATAAATGCTGCTATCATATTGTCTTTTGAAGGCTGTTCAATATTTACTACTAATGACTCCTGTACGGCCTCAAACGAGTTTATCTGCTTTTCCAGTTCCTCAGGATAGACATTAGCTCCTTTAACGGTAAACATGGAGTCCTTCCTGCCTGTTATGTTTAGATATCCATCACTGTCGATAAACCCCCTATCTTTTGTAGCAAACCATCCGGGCTCAGTTAGGCGCAGCTTCTTGTCTTTTAAGTATCCTTTAAACAATGTCTTGCCTTTTACAAAGACTTCATCATCTTTGCCTATCATTAATTGCCTGAATCTTAAAACCCTGCCTGATGTCTTGAGATGTTTTAAGGAATCATTATCCGATGTCGCTGACACCTGTGAAGCCAACTCTGTTAAGCCATATGTCCTAATTATGTTGAGCTTGTGGTAAAAGCACTCTTCTATTAATGAGTCGGAGACATCGGAGCCTCCTAAAAGGATTGCCTTCATTTTTTTTAACACGTCAATGTCCTTTTTAGCACCCATCATCTTATAGAGCTGGCTTGGTACTAGCGATATATGAGTCGCATTGACCCTCTTGGCAGAATCAGCTATTGAAAGACCAGGAGGCTTAACAGCTATAGAGGAGCCGGATATAAGGGCTCTCATTATTATGGAAAAACCGCTTATATGGTAAAAAGGCAAGACAACAAGGTAGACAGAATCTTTATCGAGAGGCATGTTAATATTTGCTCCCAGGGCACTGTAATAATGATTTGAAAGATTGTGAAGCACTGCCTTTGGAAGATCGCTGCTTCCAGAAGAGTAGATGATGTTGGAATCATTGCCTAAGTTTAAAAACAGTTTTTCATTGAAGACTTTTAAAACCAGGTCATTTTTCTTTTTTATCAGTTCATCGATCAAGAAGACCTTTTGATGCTTAAAGCCAATAGAGATATCATCTCCTGCAAGCACATACCTGCAGTCTATGTCTGTTAATATCCCATCTATTTTTTTTTGAGGATAATTGATGTTTAGAGGTACTGCTGTTAAGTTCAACTTCCAGCATATGTTTATCGCAGCCGCATAGTCCAAAGAATTTCTGGAGATTATGGCTACCTTGTCATTTTCCCTTAGGGAAGTCTTTTTAAAAGATATTAGATTTTCTTCTGAGGAGTCCATCAGGATATCTTTTCCATATCACTAAAATCAACATTAGCCTCATCCAAGCTTACCAGGCTTACATCTATGAGGGCATCTTTTATGCTGATACTATTTTTTAAAATATCATTTTTAAAATACTTAAGTGTGTCTATGCCTATAGCAATGTCTTTAAGTCCCATCTTGTATGCAAAAAGTATTATCGCGCTGACGGAAAGGCCACTTTCAAATGAATTGCTCAGCACACAATCAGCACCCCTTTTCTTGTATCTTTCTATTATTTCGGATGTCTTAGAAAAACCTCCTATATAGTTTGGCTTGAGCACCACAGCTTTGATGAACTCATTATCATCATGCAGCCCATACTCTCTTTCAAAATCTTCGAGCTTTTCATCCAGCGCTACAGGCATACCTGTAGCTTTAAAGAAATCTTGGTAATCCTTTGTTTTATCTACCGGGTCTTCTATGTATTGGACATATCTTTTCTCTATGCCAAGCGCAAACCGTATTGCATCTTCTAAGTCCCAGGAAGCATTTGGGTCGATCCTTAGACCTATTTCGGCTTTTTCATCTGATATCAGATCAGAGATATGATTTATCCTTTCAATGTCATCATCAAGGCTTAGATGTCCGACTTTTACCTTGATGCTCTTATAGCCTTGTTTTATTATTTGTTTTATGTCAGTCGCTATATTTTCTGAAGCTGCATAGACTAGCGCGCATACAGGTATAAAAGTGTCTCTGCTTTTTTTAAGAGACTGGCTGATCTTTAAAAAGGATAAGTTCATCTGCGCCATCTCAAAGCCGTAGCGTACTGAGGGAGCCATTTTAAGATTTAAGATATCGCTTATATTTTTTTGCGGCAATATACTTGAGAGGCGCTTTAGGTCCGAAACAGCTTCGCTAAGGTCTTCATGGTGAAAGCCGGCAAGTGGGGATATCTCTCCCAGAGCGGTACTGTCATCAGGGTAGGATATTTTTATTATTATGCCTTCTCTCTTATCGATGCGGTGCTTTTTTATTTCCAGTTCTTTTTTAAGCTGAAGACAGAATTTGTATAGATTTATTTTTTTGACTCTCATATTATCCAGCCTAATGAAAAAATGATGCTATAGACAAATAAGATAAGGGATGTCTGGGCCAGCACGCTGATTATTTTTTCTGGCTCTCTTGTAGAAAGTATCTTCCTAAAAGGTCTTATAGCTGCAAATATGACCAGTACCGATAAAAGACTGAAATAGTGGTTTTTTGTAATGATCACCAGTATGATGGGGATAGTAAAAGAGATGAGGATAGAAAAAAAATATTGAAAAAGCCCAAACCTATATCCTATTATCACTATCAGAGTCTTCTTGCCGGACTCCTTATCAGACTTATAATCCCTTAGGTTATTAGCTACTAAAATAGCTACGCTTAGAAAACCGGCCGGTATGCTTGCTAAAAAGACGATATTATTTAAGTCAGATGTCTGAAGATAATAGGTGCCCATGACTGCAACCGGCCCAAAAAATATGAACACGAAAAGATCTCCCAATCCATTATATCCTAAAGGAAACGGCCCGGCAGTGTAAAGTATGCCGAATGCGATAGACAATAACCCTATTATAAGTATAGGGAGGCCCCCTTTAAATACCAGATATATCCCGCACAAGCCCGCCAGAGAAAATGCAGTGATAAAGGCTACCTTCATGTGCTTTTTGCTGATAAGGCCTGCCTGTGTAGCTCTAAGAGGCCCTATTCTTAAATGAGTGTCCTTGCCTTTCACATAATCATAATAGTCATTTGCAAGATTAGTCCCTATCTGTATCAAAAGGGCAGCTATAATCGTTACGAATGCCGTCCATATGTTTATGGACACTTTATCATATGCTATTGCCAGTCCTATAAAGACAGGAGCGCAAGCAGCAGGTAAAGTCTTTGGCCTCATACTCATCAGCCATATCTTGAATCTGGGTCCTTTTTCCATGGGCGGCCTTATTTATCTTTAAAATCAGGTTTTCTTTTTTGGATGAATGCGTCCCTTCCTTCTTGAGCTTCCCTGGTCTGGTAGAAAAGCATAGTGGTATATCCTGCGAGCTCCTGCAGGCCGGTCTGACCGTCACAATCGGCATTCAGCGCAGCTTTTAAGCACATTATCGCGGTGGGGGATTTATCAAGTATCTGTGCACACCATTTTAATGTCTCTTCCTCTAGCTTAGAGAGGGCTACTACATGATTTACAAGGCCCATCTCAAGAGCCTCTCTGGCATTGTACTTTCTGCATAAAAACCAGATCTCTCTTGCCTTCTTTTGTCCTACGACCCTTGCCAGGTAGCTTGAGCCGAATCCCGCATCGAAAGAGCCCACTATAGGCCCAGTCTGTCCGAATATGGCATTATCAGCTGCAATTGTAAGGTCGCATACAAGCGCGAGGATGTTTCCTCCTCCTATGGCATAGCCTGCCACCATCGCTATAACGACTTTCGGGCATGTCCTTATCTGTCTCTGCAGCTCCAATACGCTAAGACTTTCTTTGCCTTTTTCATCTTTGTAGCCGGCTTTTCCCCTTATTTTCTGATCACCCCCGGAACAGAATGCTTTTTGGCCCTGGCCAGTAAGGATTATGACTCCTATAGAATCATCACCAGCTGCATCCTTTAGCGCATCTGACATCTCGCCCACGGTAAGAGGTCTGAAGGCATTTCTTACTTGAGGCCTGTTGATTGTGATCTTTGCAATCCCAGAATTTTTTTCATATTTGATATCTGTATAGTCCCTGCATTTTTTCCAATCTCTCTTATCCATTTCTGCTTCCTTGATGATTAAAAATTATAATGATCTTAAGTCTTCTATGATCTTTCTCTTTATTTCTCGCCTTAACTGCAGGTTATGCTCCCTCTCGGTCAATACCTCTATTACTGACGGTCTCTTGCTGATTAAGCAATCCCGGTAATATTTTAAAAAGCCTTCTTTGCTTTCTGCCCTAAAATAATCCAGCTTAAAGTTTTTTGTTGCTAGCTCAAAATCAAAGCCGTGAGGCGTGGCAAAGTAGTCTTCAAATATATCATCATGTCTGCATATTGGCAGGAAATGGAAGATGCCGCCACCGTTATTGTTGACCAATACGATTATCAGCGGTATCTCCATCTTCTTTATTACAGATAAAGCATTGATATCGTGAATAAAAGCAATATCGCCTACTAAAAGGGTTGTCTGCTTTGCCGAGGCAAGCGCAAATCCTATTGAAGACGATAGTATGCCATCTATTCCGCTGGCTCCTCTGTTTAGGCCTATCTCAGGGCAGTTTCCATCATCAGATGCATATAGTTCCATATCCCTTACAGGCATGCTGTTAGACAAAAAAAGGCAGTTATCCTTTGGCATAGTCCTAGATATCGCTCGTGAGAGGAACGGTTCGCTTACCACACTGTCCTCTGCAATGCTCTTTTCTATCACATCCTGAGCAATACGCGCGCTTTTTAAATATAGGTCATTAAACTCTTTGTTGGCTGTCCTTCTTATTTTTTTTAAAAGCTCTTTAGAGAAAAGGCCTATATCTGAATCGATCCTGTGAGTAACAGAGAATACAGGGTCGTATCTTGATTGCGAACTGTCGATGGCTATATGTTCATTAAGCTTATATTTCTTAAAAAAAAGTCCGAATCTTTTTGAAGTGAGTCTTCCCCCGAAATGGATCAGGGCATCAGGAAGATATCTTTTTAAAAAATCTTCGGACAGCAACTCATTATCAAAATGCTTTATAATATTGGTCCCTATGCTGCCGAGCCTAAGACCGGAAGATATATCAGCATAAACCGGAAGGCTGGCATGTCTTATTAGATCCAGCAAAGGCCCCTTATCAGCGCTGTTATCCAGCTTGCCTATTGAGAACAGCACCTTTTTTTTGCTGTTGATGATATCAGATACCATCTCCAAGCTTGCAGCATCAGCTTGTTTGGCGGCTTTGAAATAAAAAGTATATTTCTTGGTTAAAAAAGACCGTTCCTTTACTTGATCAAGATAGGAAGATCTGATCCCTTCATCATCCGGCTCCAGGGGTTTTCTAAACATGCAGTTTATATGTGAGATCCCTTTAGGATCGCTAGTGCACATATCATAGGCATAACTGATAGTGGATAAGGGGACCTCGGGTGATATATTGTAATCGGGACAGGGCATGTTGTAGAAAAATTTAGCATATTTGGCAAATATGTCAATCTGATCTATTGTCTGATTTTCCCCTACACATTGGGATTCAAAAGGCCTGTCAGCAGATAGTATGATGAGCGCTATGTTGCTAAGGCTTGCTTCAACTACTGACGCAAACAAGTTAGCGACAGCAGTACCTGACGTAGTTATTATGACAGCAGGCTCATTTCTGGCCTGTCCGTATCCGACCCCCATATAGCCACTGCTTCTTTCATCAAACACTATTATTTTTTTTGCTTTTTCATTTTTGGCAGCAGCAGCTGTAAGAGGGGTAGACCTGGAACCGGGAGAGATAAAAAAGTGTCTGGCTCCGCATCTTATCAGTTCGCCGATAATGAGTTCGGCCCATAAAGTGTTTAGATTATTCATTGTCACCATCTATTATTTTTAAGAATGTCTTTATCTTGCTTTCGACCTCTATCCATTCCAGATCAGGTACTGAGGCCTCTACAATTCCAGCCCCTGCAAAAAGATTTATATTATTTTTATCTATCAGCGCGCATCTAAGGGCTACAG
>Ga0351963_1016_pt1 | contig 38915 bp, 37 predicted proteins | sample TotcelT113001N14_FD_205804 | JGI IMG/M metagenome (GOLD analysis project Ga0351963, IMG submission 205804) | Enriched cells from coal bed in the Powder River Basin, Montana, United States - Total cells T11 rep3 HSBNCT.T11.300.1.N14 ... | reverse complement strand
TTATAAATCTAAAACCTACGCTTAATTTGTACTTCTTAAATATCCCGATGATCACGCTAAAACCAAGTACAGTGTATAGGGATATAAATACTGCAAGAAGGTTAAAGCCGGCTATATCCAAGACCCTGTCAAATACTGCATTAAAATCGGGTATCAATACAAAGACCAGGCCCCCGATGATTCCCCAGCAGTAATACCATGGTATGTCCCAATCAGCAAAATCTTTTATTTTAACTAAAAAAACACCGTATCTCTTTAGAAAATAAGTCGAAAAATAATAATTAAGCAGACTGGCCCCAAATATGAACACTGTTAGAAGCGAGGGCAAAAGATATGGTATGAAAAGAAGTACCTGCCTGCTTTGCCCTATCATCAAATCCATCTGAGACTTACTTATGCCTGTAAGCTCTGCATATCTTCCTATCAGAGGATCCTCAGTTATGTTATCTATGTACTGCCTGTAGGATTCTAGAAATCCAGTATACATACTAGCCTGATCTGCAATGGATACTGCAAGCGAATAAGCAAGAAGGACACCTGTTAAGACAAGGCCTGAATAAAGTATTATCCTGTAAGGGCTGCTGTCTTCCTTATAAAACCTAAGATATAAAAAACATACAGATACTATGTATATTATGAAGAACACTGCCAGCAGGTAGTTTACAAAAAACATAAACAAGCTGCCTGCAACAGCGCATATTATGCCGTCTCTTTTCCTTCCAGTCAAGACTAAGACTGTAGCAGGGACTGCAATCAGCGCAAGACCCATAATAGCTACAAAAGGCAGCAGCATCCCTAGAAGCAATATGCCGTATGAAAGGGCAGTCAGCGCCATCAGTAAAAATATATTGGCTTTTTTATCTTCAAGATCTTTATTTAAATTATCAAAGGACATGATTTATATGCTCTGTTGGGATCATCTCGTAAAATAAGGCATCAAAGCGATCTCTCTTGCTCTTTTTATAGCCTTAGCTATCTTGCTCTGATGCTGAACGCAGTTTCCCGTGGACCTTTTAGGCCTTATCTTGCCTTTATCTGATACAAATTTTCTAAGAAGGGATACATTCTTGTAGTCGATGTCTTCAATATTTTCCTTGCAGAAAAAACAATATTTCCTTCTCTGCCTCAGATTTAGCAAAAATGCTTTCTGATCGCTGTTTTTTGTGTTTCTTTCTCTTTTTTTGCTCAAAGTCTAGCACTCTCCTTTTATCTAAAATCTTTTAATTTATTAGAACGGTATGTCATCATCCGTAAAATCTATACCGTCATCTTTGGCTTGCGCAGGCTCAGCCTTTGGGTTTTTCCTTATCTCGCAGGAAGCAAATTCAAGGCTTGCACCGATATTATTGGCGATAACCTCGACAAAAGACCTTTTGGAGCCTTCCTTGTCTTCCCATGATCTCTGAGAGAGCCTTCCGGAAACGATGACCCTGTCTCCCTTTTTAAGACTCTCAGCGCAATTCTCAGCAAGCCTAAACCATGCAACAACATTAAAAAAATCAACATCATCAACCCATTCGGATGTATTTTTATCCTGCACCCTTTTGTTTACTGCAATTGAAAAAGTTGTAACGGCATTGCCTCCGGGAGTAAACCTTAGCTCCGGATCCCTGGTGATATTGCCGCATATCGTAATATTATTGATGGAAACCATTATTCACCTTCTTGATTGATTTAAATTAATTATTTAAGACACTTCTTTGTCTTTTACAATCATATGCCTGATGACTTTATCATTGATCTTATTGACTCTGTCAATTTCAGTGATCGCAGCATCATCGCAGGTAAAATTAAGTATGATGTAGTTACCGCTTTCTTTGTGGTCTATCAGGTAAGCCAGCTTCTTGACTCCCCATTTAGCAGTCTCTAAAATGCTGCCGCCGTCCTTCTCGATGATGGCACTTATTTTAGACAACTCTGTCTCGATTGCATCTTCCTCTAAAGAAGAATCGAGAATCAATACCATTTCGTATTTCCTCAATTTGTTTCCTCCCATGGACTAATATCTATATTATATTAGATTCTATTAAAATAATAGAACAGAAGGGTGTAATACTAAAAATATTTAATTTTTAATCTATATTAAACCCGAATGCCGATATTATAACATTTATCGTCAATAATCAATAATTTTATTTTTCAGATGCTAGGACACCATTTTTTATTAAAAAGCCAAAGTCTTTTCAGCTGTTAATTATGCATAGATTATGCTATATTATCATAGAGTGTAAAGTACTTGATTATTAGATATGAATATAATTTTAAATAAATTTTTTCACGAGAAAAAAGCAGTGATATTTGGAGCCTCGTTGGTAAGAGTTCTTTAAATCTATCTAAGTAACCATCTATTTTATAACAAAACAATACTATTTTGATTTAAAGGTGGTTGAATATACTATGAATATTCTACTTGTTTATCCGGAATACGAGGATACGTTCTGGAATCTTAAAAAAGTTTTAAGGCTTTTAGGCAAAAAAGCAGCTTATCCTCCATTAGGGCTTCTGACTGTATCTTCGATGATACCAGCTGACTGGAATAAAAAGCTTGTCGATCTTAATTGCGAGAAATTAAAGGACGACCATATAAAATGGGCAGACTATGTATTTATATCCTCTATAGTCGGCCAAAAGATCTCTACAAAGGCAGTTATAGAACATGCAAAAAGATTCAATAAGCCTATTGTGGCAGGAGGGCCTCTTCTGACAACAGGATGGGAAGAATTTATCGATTCTGTCGACATCATATTTGTTGGAGAGACTGAAGATACTTTTAAGACATTTATCAAGGATCTAGAAAACAACAGCGTCAAAAAAATATATAAAAGCGACAGCTATCCTGACATTAAAGACGCCCCCATACCTGACTGGGGCCTCGTGACAAAAAAATACTACAACTCGATGGCAATACAGCTGGCAAGGGGCTGCCCGTTTAATTGTGAGTTTTGCGATGTAGTGCATCTTAACGGCAGGACCCCAAGGATGAAAGGCCTTGATCAGATAATCTCTGAGATGGATTCTCTTTATGATATGGGTTGGCGGGCAGCTGTATTTTTTGTAGATGATAACTTTATCGGCAATAAGGCAAAGTTAAAGAAAGAATACCTGCCGGAGATAGTCAAATGGCAGAAGGCCAGAAAATATCCGTTTACCTTCAGTACACAGGTGTCAATAGACTTATCTGATGATAAAGAACTGATGAAGCTTATGACTGATGCAGGGTTTGCGACGGTATTCATCGGCATCGAAACGCCTAACGCGGAAAGCCTTAAGGAATGCGGAAAGCGTCAAAACTCTAACAGGGATCTGGTAGCCTCCGTCAAAAGGATGCAGAACATGGGCCTTGAAGTAAATGGCGGATTTATAATAGGCTTTGACAATGACGAGGACAGCATATTTGAAAACCAGATAGAATTTATCCAGAAAAGCGGCATTGTGACTTCCATGGTAGGTCTGCTTAACGTATTTCCTAAAAGCAGGCTTCATGAAAGACTAAGAAAGGCTGACAGGCTTATAGAGCATAATAATGATAGCAGCGAGATATCTGCATTAAACTTTATCCCTATAATGAAAGCCGATACCCTTGTTGAAGGCTACATGAATGTGATAACGACCATCTACTCTCCGAGTCACTACTATGAAAGGATAAGGACTTTCCTAAGAGAGTTTAACCCAAGGAAGATAAACACTTTAAGCCTTCATTTCTATCATATAAGGGCACTGTTTGCATCCATCTGGATATTGGGTATGCTTCAAAAGGGACGGCATTACTATTGGAAGCTTTTCTTCTGGACATTGTTTAGAAGACCCGGGCTTGTGCCTTATGCTATAGGCATGCCTTTGGGCCTGATACATTTCAGGACTATGTCATGGGTCAAGCAGTATGATGGTTATTTCAGAAGCACATAAGTCTCTTATGGCTTCCCGGTTACCAAGGGGCTAGTTCCTCATATATATATTGTTGCATGGGAAAGGTATCTCTATGCCTTTCTCATCAAATTTATTCTTTATGCGTTTTCTTAGCTGTCGGGCAATATCCCATTGGTTGGGAGGGATCACTTTGCATATGATCTTAAACATCACTGCAGAATCAGCCAGATCATCTACTCCCCCGTTTCCCAGAATGGTCGGCCTTTCGAGTATGCACTTCTTATACTTTTTGTCTTTAAGAAGGTCATCAAAGACCTCTTCTAAGGTTAGTATTACCTTATCGATGTTCTCGCTGTAATGCACCCCTACTTCTATTACTGCTCTTGCCCATCCCTGTGTCCTGTTTCCGACAGTCTTTATCTCGCCGTTAGGTATGTAGTGGACGATTCCTTCTATATCCCTTAATACTGTGGTCCTTAGACTGATCTTCTCGACTATGCCTGATACCTCTCCTACTGTGATTATATCGTCTATCTGATACTGCTGTTCAAATAATATAAAGAGACCGTTGATTATGTCTTTTATAAGGCTTTGCGCCCCGAAGCCTATGACTATACCTAAGACTCCGGCGCTTGCAAGGATGGGGGTGATCTGTATGTTTAGCTCCCCGGCGATTATTAAAAGCGCTGTTACAACAGAAGCGACAATTATGGCATTGGAAATGACGCTGTTTACGGTGTATGTCCTTTTTTTGATATCTACCTTATCATCAGATATCTTTTTACTTACATATCTTCTAAGCTTGCCAGATATCAGTTTGACTATGACTATCAAGGCTATAAGGACCACTACCACTATCGCTATCCTTATTAAAGTCTCCCAAATATTTTCAAATTCAAAAAAGTCCAAACTGCTAAATCCCATCATGGCCCCCTACTTTTTTAATTTACTGTATATCTCTATGACTTTGTCCTCCATGTCGTCATACACAGGTCTCAGATGCCCCGTATAGTTGATCTGAGCAATATATGGAAAGCCGTCGTTTACGACTATGACATTTATCGCTCCTTGCCTTTGGATAATGGATCTCCAGCGCTCAGGCGGGATCTTAAGATAATCCACTATGAGAGATACAATGACTCCCCCATGGGTCACAACTGCTACACTTCTTGTCTCTTCTGAGTCATTGTCCTTTATTATGCTATCGATACAATTTCTGACTCTTTGGGTCAAGGATCTGAAATTCTCCCCACCTGTCGGACCGTTGTTTATGGGATCTTCCAGCCAGCCCTGGTAGTCTTTATGGTATCTTTCGTTTATCTCATCAAATTTTAACCCTTCCCACATGCCAAAACCTATCTCCCTTAGGTCATCATACTTTATGATCTTTCTATCACGGCCTCCCTTTATTATCTGAGCTGTATCTGTCGCTCTTTTAAGGGTGCTTGAATAAATATTTGAAAACTCAACGTCTCCAAGATAGTCCCTTGCAAGTTCTGCCTGTCTTATTCCTATCTCATTTAGATCGATATCTGTGTTTCCCTGGTAGCGCCCTTCATGGTTCCATAACGTCTGACCATGCCTTATCAAAAAAAGCTTTACACTCATTTAAATCCTTGGTCTATATTTAAATATTTATATTGGCTCATAACGAAATCCCTTATCTTTTTCGAGGAAGGCAGCTTATAGCTTAGTCTGCCGCCGGTTATGGCGTCCACAAAAATATCTGCATATCTTATGGCGCATTTCTTACAATCAAATGTGGCACTGTCTTTTTGAAGGACTACCATATCACTAAAACAGGAAGGGCATCTGAGTACTTTTTTTGCCCCTGACATCTTGCCTCTTTTTGCGATCTTGGTGTTTTCTATCTCGACTATGTCTAATGCAAAATCAAATACTTTTGCGCTGCTGATAGCTGTCCCTATGCCATAAGAATCGACAACATGATTGAGCTTTTTTATGTCGTCCTCATCTAATCCGCCGCTTGCTATGATCTTTACATCTGAGTAACCCCTGATGTCTAGTTCCCACCTGACTTCTTCTATTATCTTTTTAAAGGAGCCTCTTCTTGATGAAGGGGTATCCAGCCTGATGCCGTAGAGTCTTGGCCCCAGAGCGTCACTTACATTAATCGCTTCAAACTTTTCGTCATTAAACGTATCTATAAGGGATATCCTCTTGACCGTCTTCTCTATTATCTCATCAAAAGCTTGTGTTGCATCTACCGTGGACCCCATGATAAGGATAAGTGCATGAGGCATTGTCCCTACAGGCTCCATCCCTATGCGCTCAGCCCCAATGACTGTAGAAACACCGTCAAGCCCGCCGATATATGCGCATCTTTCTATCATCGGGGCTATGGCCGGATGGGCTCTTCTTGCCCCGAAGTTAAATACAATCCTGTCCCCTGCTGCGATCTTGCATCTGGCAGCTTTTGTCGCTACGGCGCTTGAATGGCATAAAAACCCCAAAACAGCCGTTTCATAAAGACCGAAAGAAGAGTATTTGCCTTCTATCTCCATTACGGGCTCCCCGTTAAAGAAGATGCTTCCTTCGGGCATGCATTTGACATCCAGCATGTCGGCACATGAAAGAAGACTCAAAGATTCTTCAATACCGGCTAGCACTCCCCACCGGTAGCCGTCCGGGAGGCATTTTATGGATATCTCAGCTTTGACATATGGATCTATCTTTTTTTCTTCTAGTATTTTTTTAGTCCTTAAAAAATAAATGTCGCTGACCTTACCACCCTCTATGTCTTTTCCATCTGCTATATAATACATCTTCTAAACCTCTATATTATGTTTACCTTAAGTACTTTTTTCATATGCTCTAAAGAGCTGCTTTTCTCCCTCTTAGTCGTACCCACTGTCGCTTTCTTTACTACATCCACATCATATCCCCTTATTACAGCATCAAATGCTGTATAAAGTACGCATATATTGCTGTAGATGCCTGTAAGTATGAGCTTTTTAATAAAAAGCTTTTTTAATATCTCGTCCAGATCGGTATTATAAAAACCCGATAGGCTGTATTTTCTTACTATTATATCGTTTCCTTCAGGACGCAGCTGCTCTATTATCTTTTCCCCTTCACTGTTTTTTACTGCATGCCTGGGATAAAGCCTAAACTCTATATCATCTTCCTCATGCCTGTCGCATAGGTATATCACAGGATAAAAGCTCCTCTTAGCCTTTTCTATCTCTTCTTTTATAGGCCCGATTATGTGCTCGGCATCCTCTGCCTTAAGCGGAGCTCCCGGAAGAACAAAATCATTTAGCATATCTATGACCAGCAATGCTATGTTTTTTTCCATGACTGCCTCCAATTAAAATGAAATATCAATTTTAATTGTATTTTTTAATGATTTAATAATATCATTTAAGTTGAAATATTAAAAAGAGTTCTCTGATCACAAAAATATATCCCTGGAGGTTAAAAAGTGAAGAAAATAATATTTTTTTTGACCCTGTTGCTCCTAACGGTGCTTCTGCTTTCAGGATGTGCAAAAACCATAGAGATAAAAGCATATTTTGGCGCAATTGAAAATGATGATATATATCTTAAGGCAGAGACCAGGACGATCAAGGATAATGCCGACAAATACAAGAATGCGATCAATGAGCTAATAAAGGGACCTGTTTCCTCTGAACTTTACATGACGCTTCCAAAAAGCGTTGATGTGATCAATGTCCTCATCGAAGGTGATAAAGCCGTAGTCGATCTAAGCAAAGATATACTTACTGACTTTACTGATATTTCTCCGAGTTCTACCACCGAGACACTTGCTATTTTTTCAATTGTTAATACAATAACAGAGTTTGAAGAAATAAAAAGCGTAAAGATACTCATAGACTCAAAGGAAAGCGGGATGATAGAAGGCAGGGCCATTGAAGATTTTTGGGGCCATATAGGGATCTATGAAGACTTTGAAAGAAACGAACAGATCATTTTAAAATGAATGTAAAGACATCAGAGATAAAACAGACTTTTAAGTGGGATAAGCAGCCTGCACTCCAAAAAAGTGTCCTTTATACCTGCACATATATCCCGCAGGAGATAATAGCAGCGGCAGGATTGAATGCATACAGGATAGAAGCTAACTCTTTTTTGAGATCTAATGACAGTTATTTTCCCACAAATTTTTGTCCTTATATAAAAAACATAGCAAATTATCTCTTAGAAAAAAAAGATGAGATAAAGGCGCTTATCCTTGCAACATCCTGTGACGGGATGAGAAGGCTCTTTGACATCACTAAGAACTATATCCCGGATATAAACCTGTTTATGCTGGATGTGCCAAGGGTAGTAAGCAAAGAAAGTATTGATTTCTTCAGTTCTAACCTTGATTTGATGGTCTCTTTTTTAGACACCATATCAGCAGGCCAAAAGATAACATTGGAAAGCATAAGATCTGCGGCAGTCCTTATAAGTGAAAAAAACAGACTCATGGGTGAGCTAAGACACATATACCTGAAATCAGATACGGCAATAAGCCTAAATGAGTACTATGATATATTCAAAGCTTCCATGATGGCAGATACAGGCTCTTTTAATGCCTATCTAAAAAAATATCTTCATGATATAAAAGATTTGGATGCAGGCACCGTTAAGAAAAAAAAGAACATCATGATAATGGGAAACTATATAAACGATGAAAAACTATGGGACATCTTCTCAAGCCTTGACGTAAAGATCAGCATGGATGACATATGCTTTTCACACAGAAATATTGTAAACGACATAAATATAGAAAAAGCCCGCCATAAGGACGAGGCGCTAAGATCTATAGCTGCAAGCTATTTAAACAAGCCCTCCTGCTTTAGGATGGCAGATCTTGATAACAAGGTCTCGCAGGCGCTAAGTTCCATAAGAGAAAAAGAGATAGACGCTTTGATATTTATAAGCCTTAAGTTCTGCGATACCACTCTATACTTTTATCCTTTTTTAAAAGAAGAGTTAAAGTCAATGAAAATACCTACTCTTTTTCTGGAAATAGAGCATAATAAGATATCTGTAGGACAGATAAAGACAAGAATAGAAGCATTTCTGGAGATGGTCTGATAATGGCAAACATAAAAGAAAAGATCAAAAAAAACCTTCAGGACAATCTTGATGAAAAGACGATAAAAAAACTGCTCAAAGTCATGGGAAGCTGGCCCCTTATCTCTTTTTACGGGACCATGTTCTCTTCAGTATCTGATAAGTACTTAAACATAATAAGTATAAAAAATATCAAGAGGGCTTATCTTGATAATTCAAATCTTGCATATGGTTCCCTTTTTCTGCCTTATGAGCTGTTCCACGGATTAGGCCTTAGTCCTTTTTTGCCGGAAGTAATGGCCGGATTTACGGCCGGTATGGGAATTAGCGCTAAGACTTTAAAGAAAGCGTCTTCAGGCTGGTACAGCCAGGACCTGTGCACTTTTCACAGGAGCGCCTCGGGCGCTGTGGACATGAGCCTTTTTCCCAAGCCAAAATTCATAATATGCAGCAATATCGCCTGCGATGCTGCACAAAAATCATTTTATATCTATGCAAAAAAATTCGCTATATCGGATAGCTACTATCTAATAGACGTGCCTTACAGCGAAAACGAGTCTTCCTTTAAATACTTATCTGCACAATTAGAAAATATATTTTATGAGATAAGCTCCAAAAAAAAAGTAAAACCAGATATTGGAAGATTAAAAAAGGCAATATTGCTTTCAAACGAGTTCAGACACTGGGCTCTTAAGATAAATGAGGTAAGAAAAGAGCTTACAAATTATCCCAAGGATTTTAACGGACTTAATTTTATCCTGCCCTTCTTCAGCCTTAACGGCTCTAAAGAAGGAGTCTTGCTCTACAAGAAGATGTATCAGGAACTAAAAGATTTCAATGAGAACAAGCCTAAGAAAAAAATAAAAAAGATACTCTGGCTCCACCTGAAACCATATTACAGAAATGAGATATTTGACATACTGGAAAAATATGGACTAAAGGTAGTCTTTGAGGAGATAAACCATATATATTGGCAGGAAATGGATCCGGACAGGCCATTTGAAAGCCTTGCAAAAAAAATGATGTCTAATTTTTTAAACGGTCCTTCTGATAGCCGTATAAAGGTCATAGACAAGCTGATTGAAGAGTACGATATTGATGGAGTGATATTGTTTGCACATTGGGGATGCCGCCAAAGCAACGGCTCTATAAGGATAATAAAAGACGAGGTAAAAAAACATAACATACCGATACTTGTGCTCGATGGTGACTGTGTCGACATAAAGAACTCCTCAGTAGGCCAGATAAAGACAAGGGTCGAAGGATTTGCCGAGATAGTGTCTTCAGGCTGATCTTTTTATTGCCAAAAAGGAAAAACAAACATATAATCTCTTTTTAATCATTAAGACTATAAATTAAAAAAATGATCACATGCGGAATAGATCTGGGTTCTGTCTCGACAGAGGTCTTGATACTTGAAAAAAACACTACAGAAAATAACATACTTTCTTATGTGATAATCCCTACAGGTTCCAATACAAAAGAAGCTTCCGCCAGGTGCTTGGCGTCTGCATGCGAAAAAGCTTCTTTAAAAAAAGATGACATAAATGCGATAGTAGCTACAGGCTACGGCAGGGTAAATGTAGCGTTTGCAGATAAAAATATCACTGAAATAAGCTGCCACGCAAAAGGCGTACTTGAAAAATTCTCTGAAGTCAGGACCATAATCGATATAGGAGGTCAGGACAGCAAAGTAATAAAGATAGATGAACTTAAAAAACCAATAGATTTCCTTATGAACGATAAATGTGCAGCAGGTACCGGAAGGTTTCTGGAAGTCATGGCAAAAGTATTGGAAATAGACATATCCAACTTTGGCGAGATTTTCCTAAGCACTGATGAAAGCGTGGATATAACATCGACATGCACTGTCTTTGCTGAATCCGAGATAGTATCCCTTATAGGTCAGGGAGCAGAGAAGAAGACGATCATAAGAGGTCTTATATACTCGATAGCTGACAGGATAATCTCGATGGTAGAAAGGATCGGCCTTGAGGAGCCAGTATGCCTTACCGGTGGAGTAGCAAAAAACATTGGAGTAAAAAAAGCCATAGAAGAGAAGCTGGGCATCGACCTTTTAGTCCCTGATGAACCCCAGATCACTGGCGCCCTTGGCGCAGCTATACTAGCTCAAAAAATATAGGGCATCACTTAAAAAAATCTCTGACTTCCTTTAGCTCGTCTTCATAGGTCTTTATCTGAGCGTCAAGTCTCTTTTCTAAGAGCAGCCCGAGTATCTCGTGAAAGCCCCTTGAAGGCAAATAACCCAGGTCCTTAAGTTTATTGCCGTCGATAAAAGTCTTTACATCTTTTAATGTATTGATATAGGTCAAAACGTTCTTTTTTACAGCACCTCCACGGCTGTATAAAATGATGAGCGACTCATATGTTGCCTTCCTTAAAGTGTTGTAAAGAAGGGACTTCTTGATATTTGATGTCTGTATTTTGTTTTTTAGTCCTTCTACTTTGCAGATAGTGGCAGCTATTATGTTTGTATCTCTTTTTTTGACCTTCATCTGCTCACACCATCTTCTTATATCACCCTCATTTTTATTGCTTAAAAGAAGAATAAACAATATCCTCCATTTCTCCAGATCACCGTTAAGCACTTCATAAAGCTCATCATAGCTTTTAATCACCTTTTTAAGCCTGCTAAAAAAATACCGGTCTATAGCTATGTCGACGCCTATTTTTTTTAATGCTCCAAGTCCGGTCAGCCTCTTGATAGCGCCACTGAGATTGTCTTCCCTAAATATACTTATTATCTCATCTCTTATCCTGACTCCGGTGAGCAAAGACACTATGTCCATATCAATAGCATTTCTAACAAGTTCCTCTGTCTGCGCATCCATTTTAAAACCGAACCTTTGCTCAAACCTTATGGCCCTAAAAATCCTGGTCGGGTCTTCCACTATGCTGAGTCTGTGGAGTACCTTTATCCTTTTATCCGCCAGGTCTTTTCTTCCTCCGAAAAAATCAATCAGTTTTCCAAAGTTTTCCTTCTCCAGGGAGACGGCCATCGAATTGATAGTGAAATCCCTCCTGTAAAGGTCCTGCTTTATGCTTCCCTGCTCTACGCTGGGAAGAGCAGCAGGCCTTTCATAGAACTCTATCCTGGCAGTTGCGATATCTATGTGGCTGCCGTCATTTAAAACTATTACAGATGTCTTGAATTTTTCATGAGTATAGAGGCTTGCCTTAAGTTTCTTGCATAGCTCGGAGGCAAACCTTATACCGTTTTTTTCAACTACTATGTCAATATCAAGATTGGTGCTGTTTAAAAGTATGTCCCTTACTATGCCTCCTACCAGATAAGCCCTTATATGGAGCTTTCCTGAAAGGGCTGAGACAGCCTTGAATATGCTTTGTATGTTCTGAGGGAAAAGAGCTTTTATTTTACTGCCTATATCAGCTTCATAGATATCCGTCTTGGTTTTTTTGATCTTTACAATATCAGAGGCCAGACTTTTATTGTTTACTATATATCTTAATATGTCCTTTCTTGTAATGATGCCTATGATCTTATTCTGTCTCAATATGGGTATCCTTCCAACAGAGTTGTCGATCATAAGCTGCTGTATGTCTTCAAGGGCGGCATTAGGCCCGGCCGTTATGACATCCCCGGATTTAAATCCCTTGACCGGGGCATGCGAGAGCCCATGTTTTATCGCTTTGTCTATATCTTTTCTCGTTATCACTCCAGAGAGTTTTTTATTCGCATCCAATATGGGGACTCCCGAATGACCATACGTATTTAATATCTTGCTTATCTGCAGTATTGTCTCCTCTTCAGAGGCTATGCGCACAGGAAATGTCATGATGTCCTTTGCAGTTGCAGGCGTTTTAGTGTTTTTTTTGATTGAATCTATGATCTTTTTTCTTATGTCTTCAAATGTGAGTGTCTTAGTGACAGATGATGCTGCCTGGGGATGGCCGCCTCCTCCTACCGATTCCAGTATTTTTGATACATCGACATCTTTTTCATCGCTTCTTGCTACGATATATGTCTTCTCCTTCATCTTTGCCCAGCAAAAGACCGTTCTTAGGTCTTCGACCTGGGCTAGCTTTCTTGTGAGCACCGAAAGCCCTTCAATATATTTATCAGTTACAGCCCAGGAAAACAATATGTCTTTTCCCTTGATCCTTTCTATGCTCGAGTTGATTATGAGCGCTTCAAACAGCTTGTGCTGCTCTCTGTTTAGCGAAAGGTTTAGAAAACGGGACAAAATATACAGGTTAGCTCCGTTTTCAAGCAGAAAAGCAGCTGTCTTTAAGTCTTTGCTTGTAGTATTAGGATATGTAAAAGATCCGGTGTCTTCATAGATGCCTAGGGCAAAAAGGGTAGCTTCAAAAGGCGTAATGCTTATATTCTCACTTATTATCTGCTGCATTATTATTGTCGTGGTAGCTCCCACATCCATCTGGATATCCTTTGAAAAAGATACATCGGCATCTGTCTTCTGGTGATGATCGATGACTACTATCTCTACATCCTTTTTGTCGGCAACAACAGAGAGCGGGCCCAGCCTTGAGGCTATCTTGGTATCTACCATGATAAGTCTTTTGACTTTCTTTAGATCCAGATCGTTATGTTCGCGCAAAGCAGGCAGTTCTTCTTCGTGAAGGACCATAAATTCTCTTACGTTTTGATTAAGCGAAGTAGGAAGCACGATGATTGCTTCGGGATATATCTTTTTAGCAGCGACCATTGCAGCAAAAGCATCAAAATCAGAGCTTACATGGGTCGATATTATGTCCATTTTTTTATTATCAGTCGCAGTATTCGTTATAGCAAGTGATATCGTCGATCTCTTTTCTTGGCCTGTTTTTGCCTTCCTCATCGGGGTAACCCACAGGACTCAATGCAACGACCCTTATGTCTTCGGGGACTTTAAGGATGTCCTTTACAAGTTTTTCCTTAAAAGCTCCTATCCAGCAAGTGCCAAGACCCTGCTCGGTAGCTGCAAGTATCAAGTGCTGCATCGCTATTGCAATGTCAATAGGATAGCTGTTCATATATCCGCCCATGACACCATACGCCTCCTCTTCTTTTGCGCACGCCACTACGACTATGGGAGCCTCTGAGATAAATGTCTGATTATTGCATGCTATGGCCAGGTCGCTCTTTTTTTTCTCATCCTTTACTATGATTATCTTCCATGGCTGGAGATTCTTTGCTGAGGGTGCCCTTCTGAATGCATTAAGTATATATCTAAGTTTTTCCTCTTCGATTGTATCGCTCTTGTATGAACGGATACTCTTCCTTGTCTTTATGATATCCAAAAGGGAAGTAAATCTTTTCATCATCATCACTCAATTCCTCTAAATTTTAATTCCATTATATTATGGCAGATATTTTTAAATTTAAAAATAATAAAAAAATAAAGATCATCATTGTCTGCTTTTAAACATTTCCATTATATTGCGGGTCTGGCTGCAGTCTGCCGATCCGTTGATGATATGGCCATCTATGCTGTTTACGGGCATGACATCCATGATCGAATTTGTCAGAAAGAGACCGCTTGCCCTTAAAAGATCACCAAGGTATATATCCGATTCAATGACTTCAATGGAGGCATCCTTGCATAATGATATGACCCTGGCCCTGGTTATGCCCTCAAGTATGCTGCCGTCAGCAGGCGGGGTATGTATCTTACCATCGATTACGGCAAACAAGTTTGATGTCGATGCTTCAAGCACCTTATTTTCCTGCGTCAAAAAAAGGGCTTCATCTGTGCCCTTTTTTAAAGCTTGCTCCTTGGCAAAGATGTTTTCAAAATAATTTAGCATCTTATGAGAGTAAAGGGGATTGGTCTTGTTTCTTTTTATGCTTGACACTGATAGGCTAAATCCTTCTTTATATTGCTTCGGGCTATACGGCTTAAGTTTTTTTACTATTACCGCTACCAGAGGCTCTTTTGATGCTTGATAGGAAATACCTTCGGTCTGCATACCCCTTGTGGCTATTACCTTTATATATGAATCTGCCCCATCCAGTCCGTTTTTTTTAACAAGGTCATGTATTGTGTTAAATATTTCGTCTTTTGATAACTGCAGGTCGAAGCAAAGCTTACAGGCTGATCTGTTTAATCTTTGGATATGCTCTTTAAAACCAGCCATTTTGCCATTGTGCATGGCAATGGTCTCAAAAAGCCCGTCTCCGAACAAAAATCCCCTGTCGCCTAAAGGTATCTTTGCTTTATCCTCTTTGATTATGCTTCCGTTTAAAAAAGAATACATCAGGACAGGCCCTTTTTCAGATTTGAATATTTGAAATAATTGAGGGCATCATTTATGGCTCTTGCCTTATCTATTGTCTCCTCATATTCATCATAAGGCCGAGAGTCCTCAACAATACCTCCGCCGACATTATAATATGTCATGTCTTTAGTGACTACAAGAGTCCTTATGGCGATGTTTAGGTCCATAGTGGAATCAATGGATATATAGCCTATTGAGCCGGTATATACCCCCCTGGCATTAGGCTCAAGGTCATCGATTATCTGCATAGCCCTTATTTTAGGGGCACCGGTGATGGAACCTCCAGGAAATGTCGCTTTTATTATTTCGGCTATCCCATGGCCCTCTCTTATTCGGCCCTCTACTGTAGAGACTGAATGGAATACCTTAGCAAATTTTTCGATGACTGCATGTTCCTTTACTTTAACAGTCCCATACTCGCAAAATTTTCCAAGGTCATTTCTTTCAAGATCCACTATCATGTTAAGCTCGGCCCTGTCTTTGCTGCTCATCTTTAGCTCCTTGATAAATACCTTGTCCTCGGCGCTATTAGCTCCCCTTGGCCTTGTCCCTTTGATAGGCCTTGTCTGTATGTAGTCTTCTTTCTTGTAAAGAAAGCGCTCAGGCGAGGAGCAGCATATGTGAAAGTCATCAAATGTCAAAAAGCATGAAAAGGGAGCAGGATTTTTTAATCTTAAGATGTAGTAGATGTCCTTTGGTTCGATCATAGTATTGGTGCTAAACCTCTGGGTAAGGTTTATCTGATAGACGTCTCCCCTATGTATGTGCTCCTTTGCCTTTTTAACGCTCTGGATATACTGGCTCTTTTTAAAGTTTGACGACATACCTATATTCTTTATTTTCTTTTTCATGTATTTATCAGATATTTGAGGGATTATCAGCTTAGAGCTTTCTGCTTTATCTATGATCTTTTTTATATCTGAGGCATCTTTTAGAAACCTTTCTACGTCTATCTCGGATTTTCTTCTTAGCCTGTAATTTTTTAAGTAATACCATTGACTTAGCCTGTGATCATAGCAGATGGTAAAATCATAAAAACAAAGATTGTAATAAAAAAGGCATACATCATCCTTAGTCTTAGCTGGAAGTCTTTCGATATGGTTTTTAAGATCATAGGAAAGATACCCTATAAAACCGCCTTTAAAAGAAGGTCCTTTTTTATCCTCTATAAGATCAGAGTTTTCATCGACATAGTACGTTTTAAACTGTTTATTTGATCCTTCAAAAATATTATCCTCAAGCGCCTGCTTTATAAAAGAGACGGGGTTAAGATAGGAAAAAAACATAATGTTTTTTTTAAGGTCTATAAATTCGTTTTTAACGCCTCTTGAGCGTATGATAAACAAGGGATCCCAGCTCAAGTATGAAAAATTGCTGTATTCTTTCATGTTCAGGCTGCTGTCAAGAAAGCTTAGATATCTTTTATCTGATAAGAGGTAGGCTACATCCTCCGGACGGGACCTTGTATCTATTTTTTTGTATAAATTTAGAATCATCTCAAATATTATATATAAATTATTTTTTTTATTGAAATAAAAAAACAAAATCACCTATTCAAAAAAATACTGTTTCGTTATAGAATGGATGGCCTATGATAATAGTTGAAAACCTTACAAAAAGATTTGGCGATGTCCTGGCAGTGGACAATGTCTCATTTTCAATAGATGAGGGCGAGATATTTGCATTCCTTGGCCCTAACGGCTCAGGAAAGACTACGACTCTTAGGATGCTTTCCACGCTTATATCTCCTAGCTCAGGAAAGATCACCATAGACGGAAAGGACATATCAGGCAACAGCACATACACAAGGTCTATCATAGGCTTTTTAACCGAGTCTCCAGGCATGTATGAAAAGATATCCGCATATGATAACATCGACTTCTACTCCTCTTTCTTTGATATTGATAATAAGAAAAGAAAGGACAATATCGAGAAGTTTTTAAGGATGTTTGAACTTTGGGGTAGAAAAGATGATCTTGTGGCAACATTTTCTAAAGGGATGAAGCAAAAACTTGCCATTGCAAGAGCCCTCATACATGAACCTAAGATACTGTTGCTCGATGAGCCCACTTCGGGCCTTGACCCTGAGAGCGCGCACATGGTAAGAAGTTTTATCGAGGATCTAAGAAAATCAAATACCACTGTGTTTCTGTGCACCCATAATCTTGAAGAAGCGTCTTCTCTCTCAAATAGAGTGTGCATCATAAAAAGCAGGATAATAAAAGTAGCGACTCTTGAGGAACTGCAGAACAAGGATGATATAAAAAGGTTTGAGATATCGCTTTCAGAGGATGCCTTAAAGTTTGAAGATATCATAAAAGGATTTAAAGACATAAAAAATTATAATCTGGCTGATAACATTATAAAGATAGACTTAAAAGATTTTAAGAAAAACAATCCCGAGATCATAAGGGAGCTTGTAAAAAGAGACGCTGATATACTATATTTTAACGAAGTCAAACAAAGTCTTGAAGAGATATATCTTAACCTTATAAAAGAATGAAAAATGCGATAATCATATTTAAAAAAGAGATAAAGGAAATAGCAAAAAACAGGAGCATATGGGCGCCTGCGTTAGTGATCAGCATACTTTTTGCATTAGTCCTGCCGATAGCTTTTATAGTGGGAGCAGATACACTTTTAAAAGAGGAGAGCGTTAGCGCTCTCTTTGAAAAGCTTTTTAAAGAGAGCGATCTTTATGAGTCTTTGGTCGTTTTTGCCAGCAAACAGCTTCTTGTCTTTCTGCTGCTGATACCGGCAATGCTTCCCTCTCTGATAGCTCCGGCTTCAATAATTTTAGAAAAGGAAAGTAGGACTTTAGAGCCTCTTCTTGCTACTCCGATAAAGACATCGGAGTTGCTGCTTGGAAAAAGCCTTACAAGCATAGTGCCTTCTTTTGTGCTTTCCACTATCAATTTTATCCTCTTAAGTCTTGCAATAGACATTGCTTCCTACTCAAGACTGGGATACATACTCCTGCCTAACCTTGAATGGATAATAGTAGCTTTTCTGCTCTCACCGCTTATCTCGTTTGTAATAACGATGCTTAGCCTGATAGTTTCTTCAAAATCGACTGATATAAGATCAGCACAGGGTATAGGAGCTGCCATAATCTTTCCGATATATGCAGTCATAGGCTTTCAGCTCGGCGGCTTTTTCCTTCTGAATATTTTTTATCTGCTTCTAGGATGCCTTTTCTTTTTGATACTTTGTCCCCTCTTTTTAAAAATCGCCATAAAGGTCTTTGACAGGGAAAACATCCTTACAAAATGGAAATTAAAATGACTTATTTGAACTCGATGCTTTCCAGTACGCTAGCATGCATAGAGGCACCTGCCTTTCTGTAACTGTCTTCAGATAGGTTCATGAGTATATAAAGGTCATCCCTGATAACAAAAGAGAAAATTGCACTCCAGGCGCTTTCATCATCTTTTTTTAAATATTCAAATATAAATTCGTCATAATCTATCTCATCATTCAGCGTCTTTTTAGTATCTTTAGACTCTAATAAATCAAAACCGTTTTCGTCAGCTATCTCCTCAGAGTACTCTTTTGCAAACAATATCAGTTCATCTCTTGAGGGAAAATTGCCCTTTTTGATGACATGCATCAGCATTGCAAGACCCATATCCGGCTCAGGGGGTATAAAGTCTACCTTTAAGACAGAGTCTATTATTTCCTGAGAATATTCCCAGCCATCCGGATATTTTATCGTGAACAAATATTCATCATTTTCATATATGTTCTGCGTGAGATATCTTATATCTTCAGGGAAAGCTTGGACCCTGAAGCCGTAAACGCCGAAGAGCTCATCATTTAAATAGACCTCTACATCATAGTCATCAGGGGCAAGGAGCCCGGATTTTCCGCTTAAGCTGAAAACTGAGAACGACTCATCCAAAAAATATTCTTCCATGTGGATATCTGAGCTTAGCAGGAGATTGCCGTCACTGCCATAATACTTTACCGTCAGCTTGTTTTCGGGAAGGCGGTAATTTGTCCTTAGAAAAACATAGACGACATCGCTTGAAGAGAAGTCATCTGTTATTTCTAACGGTTCCATATTGTCATCTATTTTTTTTGAAAAGACCACATCTTCTATTTTAAGTTCGGGCGGCCTGATCTCAAAGGCGGAGCTTGCCTGCTCTACATCTTCATGGTAAAAAGATACTTCATATTTTCCCGGCGGCAGTATTGCCTTCTCGCCTTCATCCAGACTTATATAAGTGGATATGTTGCCGTCGATATATTGCCTGTTTTGTCTGTCGTAATAGTCAGATCTATCCAGTATGATCACGCCGGATACTGCGTCCTTCCAGACAAAGCGCCACTTGTTTTGAGAATAGGCATCGCTGACCCTGATCACCGCATATATGAAATAGCTATCTATATCGAAAGTATCTTCTTCGGCTAGAACAGAAAAGTCAGAAGGCGATATTTCGCTTGCTATTACAAGACTTCCGAATGAGGCCTGTCTGGAACAGGATATGAGCAGCAGGGAGCCCAAAAAGATAAAGGCTAAGACTATTGATATGGTTTTTCTCATCACATGGTATTTTTATATTATTTTTAGACCCTTAAAAAATTACCTGCAATATTAAAGATAATGCACCGATAAATAGTTTATACAAAATATCATTAAAAAGACATAAATAATATTTTGATGATATCATATGGGACATTTGACTACTGTATCTGCCCTAAGATGCTTATCTTTGCAAGCTTATCAAGTTCTTTTTTTTTGTTCATGCCAAGCCTGGTAAGCATAAAATCATATTTTACAGGGTCCTGAGGAGATATTTTTTTAAACATTTGCGTTATCTGCCTGGCGGTGTTTAAGTTAGGAGATCTTTTATCAGTGAAGTTAAAGTCAGAGCATATCCTGTACATGTGAGTGTCAAGAGGGATGACAAGCTGGGAGGCTGATATGGCTTCCCAGCCTCCAGGATCGACATTGTCTTTTCTTACCATCCATCTTAGATAAAGGTTCATCCTCTTTAGGGCGCTGCACAGTCCCGGATCAGGTATCAGGCTGCTATATCCAAAGACATCGCCGTCGATGCATGAGAACTTTTTTAAGAAATCCTTAAGAGAAGTTATTATGTCCTCATCCTGCGGGCTGTAGCCTTCTAAGAACATCTTATAGATAGATCCGTACCTTTCAAGCGATGCCTTTATTTTTACAAGAAGACCTGTAAGCTCCTCGGATGTGGTAAACCTGTACTTGAAGTCCGAATAATCATCTTTTATCTCTTTTGTGCTGGCTCCTCTAAGGTAGAGCAGCGGGCTTTTTCCCATCCTGGCAAGGACTTTTGCTACTGTCCCTATTATAAGGTTTACCCTTCCATAGGCAAGAGCTGAAGCAATAAGACCTACTATCTCTCTGTCGCTTATCTTATCGTAATCATATAAGAACTCTAAAGGATCAGGGTGTACATATTTTTTTTCATTGTATTTCTCATACAAATAATCAAGTTCGGCTTTTAAGCTCATAAAGCTTAGGCTTTCCAGAGGCCATGAAGGTTGCAGTATTCCCTGACTGTGATGTCTTCTTCGCCTTCGATTAAAAATCTTGCCTCTGCGCTTTGTCCAGGTCTTAGAAACTGTCTGTAAGCTTTATCGCCTGCAATTACCTCTATCCATTCAATATAGTGCTCATCTTCCATAGGATGCGGCACGCTTCCGATTTTGACATCTATCTTTTCGGAGTCTTTTTCAAAAACAGGCACATGCTTTTCTACTGCAGCGTCAAGGGTGTTCTCTTCATAAAGTCTCATGGGCTCATCGCAGCAGACAAGCTCGCCTTTGCCTTCATGCAGCATCTCGACTATATTGCCGCATACTTCACATTTGTATATCTGTAGTCTCTTAGTCATCTTTTCCCTTCCATTATTTTCAAAATATAAAATTATAATAACATTATTATAAAGTTTTTTCTCTATTTATTTTTTTATCAGATAGCTTCAAAAAGAAGCAGCCAGCTTTAACAAGTACTAAGAGCAGGGCACCTGTGAGGCGTTAAGAAGCTTGGACTTATTGGTTTTTGCATAATGCTTTTTTTTGCCAAAACAATTATAATTAAAAAAAATAAATATACTAAATCTTAAAAGCGCTGTTTTTTAATGGACTCATATAATATTTATAAGATACTTCTAATAGCGTTGTTTTCTGTCGCATTGCTGGTATTTATCTCACTCTACTTTATCACAGCGCCATACGGCAGGCATTTCAATAGAAGCCTTAAAGTAAGCATAAAAGCCAGAGCCGGATGGTTTTTCATGGAAATACCCGCGTTTTTAGTCTTTCTTTTCTGCTTTTTATTAGGCCGCAATGAACTAAACATCATCACTTTTGTTTTTCTGCTCTTCTGGCTTTTTCATTATTTCCACCGCTCTTTTGTCTACCCTTTCATAATGAAGGGGGGTTATAAGAAATTCCCTATCGTTTTGGTATTGTTCGCAGTGGTCTTTAACAGCGCAAACAGTTATGTAAACGGCTACTATCTTTTCTTTCTCTCGGAATATAGCCTTAGCTGGCTAAGAGATCCCAGGTTCATAGTAGGCGTCATAATGTTTATGATTGGAGCAGCTATAAATATCCAATCAGATAATATATTAAGAAATCTTAGAAAGCCGGGAGAGACCTCATACAAAATACCCCGTAGGGGCATGTTCAAATATGTGTCAAACCCTAATTACTTTGGAGAGATAATCGAATGGAGCGGCTGGGCCATTGCTACATGGTCGCTAAGCGGACTAGCATTTGCTCTTTTTACTATTGCTAACCTGATGCCTAGGGCATCAGCCAACCACAGGTGGTACTTTGATCAGTTTCCTGATTACCCCAAAGAAAGAAAAGCATTAATACCATTTATCTACTGAGTAGGAAAATCATGGACCTAGTCACAGGAGCATCAGGCTTTCTTGGCAATGTCTTAGTAAGGGAGCTTAAAAAAGAAGGGCGTGATATCAGAGCCCTTTTAAGAAATACATCCAGCAGGAGACCTCTTAAAGATCTGGACATCGAGATATTTAACGGCGACATACTTGATGCCGGCTCTCTTTACAGAGCATTTAAAAATATTGATACAGTATATCATGCCGCAGGTTTTGTCACTATCCTTGGCGGGCAGAAAGAGCTCATCCACAGAATCAATGTGCAAGGGACAAGAAATGTTATAGATGCATGCATCAGGATGGGTGTAAGAAAGCTGGTATTTACTAGTTCGGTAACTGCGATTAAAGAACCTCCAGACGGAGCTAAAATAGATGAGACCCTCTCTTTTTGCGCCGATAATAAAAGATCGTTCTACGACATCTCAAAAGCCGTATCCAGTATCGAAGTCCTTACTTCTTTAAAAAACGGTCTGGATGCTGTCATAGTGTGTCCCACAGGGATAATAGGGCCTTATGATTTTAACATCACCCCGATGACGCAGTTTTTCATTGACTATCTTAATAAAAAACTTCGCGTAAAGATCTCTGGAGCTTACGACTTTGTGGACGTAAGGGATGTAGCCGTCGGACACATACTTGCAGGCAAAAAAGGTAAAAAAGGCCAGACATATATATTGTCGGGACAAAAATTGACGATGGATGAACTTTTTAGATTATTAGAAATAGAGACAGGGATCAAAGCCCCAAGATATGATGTCCCGGTAAGGGTCGCCAGATTTGCCTCGGAATTTATACCGCTCATCTACCGCTTTAAAAAATCAAGTCCCTGTTTTACCAAATATTCAATAGATACTCTCCAAAAAAAATGCGATTTCAGTTATCAGAAAGCATATGAAGAGCTTGGCTACAACCCGAGGCCTATAAAAGAATCGATATCTGATGCCATCAGATGGCTAAGGGAAAATATGCCATAAATCATCTTGATTGCCTGAAGCGTTAAATTATAATTAATTTGCATTTTAATTATAAAATAATATAATTTATTCTAATTGTGAATTTTAAGGATCACAGTTTTATTTAGAATTTTTTTAAAAGATGGGATCAGATTTATTAACAGCATTTTAAAAGACCTCTGTTTTATGCGTATTAGCTATTTAATATCCGGCTATTTACCAGTAAAAGAGTAATACCTCTTTAAAAAGAAAAGGAAAGGAATGTTTTAAGTGAATAAGAAGCTATATGTAGGGAACCTTTTGTACACTGTAAGTTCTGAAGATATCAAGGAGCTTTTTTCAGAAGTAGGAGAAGTTGTTTATGCAAAAGTCATGACAAGACCGGACGGAAAATCAAAAGGATTCGGCTTTATCGAAATGTCTTCTGAAGAAGAAGCAGAGGCTGCAATTGAGAAATTTGACCAGTTTAGCTTGCAAGAAAGGCCTTTGAAGGTAAGCTATGCTAAAGCTGCTGAAAAAAGTAGACCTCCTGTAGGCTCTGGTTCATTTGGCGCAAGAGGCTATAGCAAAGGGTTTGGAAAAGAAAGAAGTTATGGCGGTGGCGGAGGCAGAAGCTTCGGCTCTGACAAACCGCAAAGGACCGATCTAAACTCTAAACTTATAAAACTTAGAAGAGACCTTAAGGATAAATTAGGCAAAGAAAGATAAATATTGCCGCAAATGTTTTTTTTGTAACTGATGTTGCCAATATCTGTTATGTCTTAAGCCGTTCTTAGACATGCCAGATATTGGTCTTTTTATTTCCAGCACAGATTTTTTATCAGCATATCTTTTTATTTTTGATGCGTTATAGCCATTACTTTATCAGATAAGATCAATACCTTTTGGAATACATTTTTTTATCCAGGTGATTTAAAAAGAAGAGGTCTCATATCTCTAAAATGAGCTGCTGCTCGATTCTGCCCTTGATGTTGCTTTTATCTTTATACATCATTTTTTCAGCTTCTCTTATGGTCTCATTTATATCCTCATCAGCCATCTTCTTTACTGCAAACCCTAAGGCTAGACTAAGGTTGAACTTGCTTTTATTCTCTCTGTATATATTGTTTCTTATCCTTGCTATGACCTTTATTATGTTTGCTTCATCAGTCTTTGGAAGAAGGATGACAAACTCATCGCCTCCCCACCGGGCGATGACGTCTTCTGTCCTGCATGTCTTTTTTAATATCTCTGCAATTGTCTTTAAGATGATATCGCCTTTTTGATGGCCATGATTGTCATTTATCATCTTAAGATTGTTTAGATCTCCCATCATGACACCAAGGGGAAGCTGTCTGGGAGTATCAAGTCTGAGCAATTCTTCCTCAAAATATGCCCTGTTGTAAAGACCTGTAAGCTTGTCGTGAAAAGTGAGCCACTTTACCTTTTCTTCAGCAATCTTCCTGTCTGTTATATCCCTGACTATCCCTTCAAGATAAGTCTTGCCGTACTCGTCGATGAGTGCCCTTTGGCTTATCTCGACCCAGATGATATTTGATTTCTTATCCTTTAGGCAGATCTCCAGGATCTTATCAGTCTTTGAGAGCGAGAATTTATCTTTTAATGAAAAATATAAGTCTTTATCCATATCAATGGATAATAATTCCGATTTTTTGTCATAGCCCAGCATCTTCACCAAAGAGGGGTTTGCATCCACTATCTTGCCGCTGATAGTGCTTCGGTAGATGCCGTCCAGTGAATTTTCAAACAGCCTTTTATATCTTTCTTCACTTTTTTTGATTATCTCAAGTTCCTGTATTTTTTTTATCTTAGTTATATCCCTTATAAATATGATGTTTCCTATTGAGCCGGCCTTTCCGCTCTTCATGGGGGTTATGCTTGATTCAAATATCTTGTCTTTATCATATAAAGGTCCTATCTCAAAGCTTAGACTCATATGAGGTTCTTTTTTATACACAGCAATTGTCTCTTTTAATTGAGGCATGACTTTTAGTATGTTTTGTCCTTGGCACTTATTGTTTTTTTGCCCTATTAACTTTTCAGCCGCAGCATTTATATAGATAATGTCAAAGTCAGGACCAGTAACCAACACTCCCTCCATCATGTTCTCTATGATACTGGTCTTTGCTACCGGCAGTATGCTTTTAAACTTCGATCTTGTAAGACCTGCTAGAAGGATGATGCTGCTAAATGAAATGATCATGGGCGTTATATCCAGGCTAAGGACAGGCTCGGTCTTTAAAATATATGCGATGTTAGCAAATAAAGGCGCTATGGTTATCATCAGAAAAGATGCTGCCAAAACCTTATTTAAGATTATTGATGAAAAAACAAGGCGAAGAAATATTATAATGCTTAACGCTATGATCAGATATGCATAAAAGACCCATATCCAGAACCAGACTCCATAAGTGTTGACAAGAAAGAGAAAAACGCCGTCTGTCTCTAGAAAAGTCGACTGCCAGATAAGGTTGTGATATTCATTGGTAAAGGCAAGTACGACTGTCGCAGCAGGCAGGGCGCACAATATTGATATGATGCTTTTTTTAAGATATTTTTTATTATTTGAATAATCGAGTATAAATATAAGCCATAAGACAGGTATGGATGTTATGGGAATATACTGCAGTTTAGCAAAGATGGTCTTTAAGCCTATTTGAGAAAAACCCATTTCAAAAAAATATAAAAGGATCCACAGTGAGCTTATAGCCAGTATAGCAGAGACTATCTTTGAGTCACCCTTTCTGCGAGACCTTAAAAAATACACCGCGAAAAAAAAAGTGATGACTGCCGCTAAAACCATTAGGATTAAGAAATAATTAAAACTAAATATCATTTTTGAAAAAAGATGTCTTTACTACCGGTATAGTGAAAGATGTTATAAAATAAATAACATAAAGATCAGTATAGATTTTATTAACTTATTTAAATTTTACATTATACTATCTAATACTATAAAAATACATAAAATAATTATTCGACGCATAAAAAAGGAGAAAGCATGCCGATTGTACAGATACATCTGATTAAGGGACGAAGCATTGAACAGAAAAGAGAGATGGCGCAGAAAATCACAGAGATAATATCAAGTGTCGCGAAGACTGAAAAGGAAGACGTAGAGATCATATTCTCAGAGATAGAAAAAGAAGATTTCTCTAAAGGCGGAACACTTGCTATCGATAAACGGTCCTAGAGAAAACAGGCTGCATATATGCTGCCGTATTATGATCCTACTTCCTGCAAGGACTTCGATGGATATCACGTTTTCCGCTTAAGTCCCCGCCTGAATCACCGGTATGCATATGTATGCTTTCCTCCTGCCACATATAAGTGTCTTTCTTATCTGTTTTTTTATGTGTGGATCATTTAATATTATATGCAGTTATCTAATAGGCAACAGCCTATAGAAGCAGACAGCACAGATATATATAACAAGATCTATGATGCTCTTGCGTTAGATAATTAAATGATGAGGATAAAAAAGCCCCTAAAAAGGGGCTTTTAATTTATTCGGCTATTCTAACATTAGAAGCTTGGGTCTTTCCACCGTTACCGGTAGTAACATCAAACTCGACTTCCTGACCTTCTTTTAATGATTTGTATCCATCCATCGTGATCGCTGAGAAATGAACAAAAATGTCATTTCCTGATTCTTCTTCAATGAATCCGTAACCTTTTGTAGCGTTAAACCACTTTACTGTGCCTCTTGCCAATTTACTAACCTCCTTACAACCCCATATGGGGTAATGCTGATAATACAATGAATAAGGATATCAGTTATAAAAATAAAGTCAAGTATTTATTATTTCCAATGTTGTTATTCAGTGATATTGTCATCTTAATCTTATTCAGGGAAAATGTCACCTATGGAAAAGAGAGAGGAACTATATCATATGACACACAAAGAGATGGTAAGGCTTAAGGTGGCAGAAAGATTATTGGGAAAAGATATGAAGGTAAATGAAGCCGCTCGAATTCTTAATATCTCTACCAGACAGGTATTAAGGATCACAGAAAGGGTGAAAAGACTTGGTCCGGGCTCAGTAATACATGGTAACAGAGCTAGAAAGCCGGCAAATGCAACAGATAATATAATAAAGGATCTGGTAGTAGAACTTAAGAAGGATAAATACGGCAAGGCTAATTTTTCTCACTTTAGCGAACTGTTGTCTGAAAAAGAGAATATAACTTTAAGCCAGCCTACGGTACACAGGATACTTGCAAGTGCAGGAATAAAAAGTCCCAAGAAAAAGAAGAAGATAAGAGAGCATCGCTACAGGAAAAGAATGGAATGCGCCGGGGCTATGGTACAGATAGATGCCTCGCCATATGCCTGGCTGGGTGGAGAGAACCTTAATCTTCATGGAGCAATCGATGATGCCACAGGAGCCGTCCTTGGACTTTACTTATCAAGAAGTGAGTGTCTTGAAGGCTACTTCGAGCTGGCAGGGCAGATGATAAGAAATGCCGGCATACCGCTCTCCATATACGCTGATAGGCATACCATCTTCTTTAGCCCCAAAAGAGGTCTTAGCATAGAGGAGCAGCTAGAGGGCATAAGAGAGCCCCATACACAGTTTAGTGCTGCTATGAGTGAGCTGGGCATAAATATGATAGCAGCAGGTTCTCCGCAGGCAAAGGGACGAATTGAGCGGCTCTGGGGGACCTTGCAGGACAGGTTGGTCCAGGAGTTTAGCTTAAACGGGATAAAAGATATAGGGATGGCTAATATGTTTATGAAAAAATATATAAAGGCATTTAATTGTAGGTTCTCTGTTACTCCTAAGGGAGAGTCTGTATTTAGAAATCTTGATAAGGGCACAATTATCGATCATATCCTGTGTATTAAGATTTTAAGAAAACTTGATAATGGTTCCGCTTTCTCCTATGGTGGAAATCACTGGCAGCTTGTGTCTGGCGGAAGGCCTGCTGCTGCCATCCCAAGATCGACTGTAAAAGTTTTAGTAAGCGGAAAAATAGGAGTAAAAGCAGAATACTCGGGCAAAATATATCATGTTGCAAGAATAGAAAAACCTGTCGCTAGAAGCTATTTGAAGGTAAGCAAAGATAAAAAGATTGCTTTAAAGCCAGCAGTCAATCACCCATGGAAGAGTGGAAACTCTAATGGATTTAAATATGATACAAGGGATAAAGAGTTTGTGGAAGGACTTTTTAACTCGACTATTGCATGGGAAGTGGAAGGTATTAAATTTTAAGGAAGGTGACATTTTCGCTGAATAAAACTATGGGTTTTAGATGACATTTTCGCTGAATATTGACAGTATTTATTATTTCCAAATAAATTATTTTATATAAATATTTATATTTGTCTTTGACCAGCTTTCTATGGAAGGAGCATAGGCATAGACCGTAAGCTCATTTGTCCCTGCAGCAAGATCAGCTTTTCTGATAAAAGCCCTAAAACCGCTTTTTAAATAATTTTTTCCATGTGCAAGCATGACATCCTCTCTGCTTAGTCCATAACGTGCACTTGCAATGGCATTGCCTTTATCATCATATATACTGACATACTCGATGCCTGTGCCGCTAAACCCGTTAGAATCGCAGCAGTGAGTATCGATAGCCCAACCCACGATCTCCATTAGATCTTCGCCCATCACAAATAAATCATCTCTTGGTCTGTCTATAAAGATGGCAACAGTGCTGTTAAGTTCATCTTCTGTATTCGGATGCGGGTTGTTTTCAAGCCTTCTAGCGTAGCCGTTTTTAAGATCTTTAACTGCTTTAATATCTCCAGCTCCTAATAAGTCGCTACCGGCATAGTCTTGCCCAGTCTGGAAAAGGCCACTGGCCTGATGCTCTGAGGGGCTCTCGGTTGGACTTGATTCTTCCTGGCTGCTGTCTTTATTTCCCACCTGCTCCTCATCTGATGCTTTAAGCATCTCAAAATATGTGTAATCTTCAAGATAGTGGCCTATCTTTAATCTCGAGCGGTATGGACCTTCTTCAAAGAGGTCTTTACCAAAAGATGATGAGCTCTCGTAATCACTACCCTCACCGGTCGCAGAAGTCTCTGAATATATCTGCTCCCACAGGCCTGAAGAGACCTCTTTTTCAAGATATATGACATAGTCATAAGCATTGGGATAAGTTATGCCTATATCATAAGCTGCATCATAGCCTGCAGTCTGATCTTCTATCATAAGCGTGCAGTAATGCTCCCATATCTCTAAGAGAGTCGAATAAGAGACATACAGAGGACTGCCGATAGGAAAAGGGTCCTGGATATCTCCTCCTGGAGCCTGGGAATAAATATTAAGGCTTAAATTGTATGTGCCTACCCCTAAAGGTCTGATGTCAGTTCTATACCATAAGCTTGGAAGTTGAGTTAACCCATAAGTAACAGTCTCTCCATCTATTTTAAACTCCCAGTACTTGCCTTCGCAGTTTTGAGCCCATAGTGTAAAATAAGTATTGTTAAGTCCCTCCCATGGCCTTGAAGGTATTATATCTATGCCGCATGATCAGTCTTCTGCTCCTGCACTCGATGGCGTAAAAGACAGCGATAAGAGTAGCAAAAAGATCAGTACAAATATAAAAAGTCTTGTTTTCTTCATCATATTCCTTATATGATTATTTTATTAGTATATATGTTATATATATATTTTTCGTATTATAATATAAAAGTGAAAAAAACAAAACATTAAAATATTATTTTTTAGTATGTATGCTAAATAGATGTATCCGTTCAGGCTATTGCAGCTTCCATCACCCTTATTCTTCTTAGCTCAAAGAGAAGAAAGAATGCCGTGACGATGGTGGATAAAAGATCGCTTGCAGGTATGGCGTACCATATGCCTTCCAGGCCATAAAAAATCGGAAGTATGAGGACAAGAGGTATTAAGAATAACACTTGCCTTAGCCCGTTGATTATCACTGCGGGAAGAGCTTTTCCGATAGCTTGAAAGAAGCTTCCCCCTACCACCTGTATTCCCAGAGTAAAAAACAATATGACTATGACCCTGACAGGAAAAATGCCCATATTGATAAGAGCAGCGTCATTTGTAAATATGCGAAGCAGCTGTTCTGTAAAAGCTATCATTATTATCATCACAACTGTAGAGATCAAAGTAGTCCAGGCCATAGCTTCCCATAGGATTTTCTTGACCCTCTCATATAGCTTTGCCCCATAGTTAAAACTTACAATAGTTGAAAACCCCTGAGTTATCCCTATGATGGGCATTATTGTAAAATCTATAAGTCTTATTCCTATACCCATGACAGCCAGATACATGTCTGAACCGTAATAGATGATAGCGCGGTTAAAGACCAAATAGATTATGCTGTCCACTACAGCCATTATGAAGGAAGGAAAGCCTATTTTCAATATTTCTGCGATAAGCTTGAGCCTTATATGGATTACTCTTAGTCCCTTCCAGTATATGCTTTTTGAATACCCAAGATATGCAAGTATATATATGCAGCTTATAGCCTGGCTTGATATCGTAGCGATTGCAGCTCCTTTGACACCCATATTTAGAGCAAGTATCAATATAGCATCAAGGACGATGTTTATAACAGCCCCTATTATCATGGGATACATCGCAGCCCTTGGTCTGCCTTCGGCTCTTATCATATTGTTTGCAGCAATCGAAAAGGAAAGGAATATAAAGCCGAAAAGTATTATGCCCATGTAATCCCTTGAATAAGGTAAAACTTCCACAGAAGCACCGAAAAAATGTAGAAACCTGTCAATAAATAGAAATAATGGGATCATTAAGACGATATTTATTACCAGATTGATGATGACGGCATTTGAAAATGTAGATATCGCATTCTCCTTATTGTTTGCGCCAAGAGACCTTGATATTATCGAAGAAGCGCCGGTGCCTACCATAAAGCCTATTGCCATCATTATTATCTGGACGGGCATCACTATGGACAATGCTGCAATACCTAAAGGACCCACACTGTTTCCAATAAATATTGTGTCCACTATGTTATATAGGGCGCTGACGACAAGACCCATTATAGCCGGGGCAGAAAATTTAAAAAGCAACGGCCTTAAATTATCATGAAGAATGTGTTTTCTCTCAGAATCCATGATCACATATACGGTCGGTTAATAAAAAAATATCAAATCCAGCAGCATTCTAAGACATCGATGTCTCAAGCTTCCTGTTAAAAGTCCTTATTTCTTTAAGTATGAAAGCCGATGTTATTATAACTGATACAAAATCAGAGACTGGTATCGCAAGCCAGACACCTAAAAGCCCCAAAAATACAGGCATTATTAAAAGCGCAGGTATCAAAAGCAGAAGCTGCCTTGAAATTGTTATAAGGAGTGCAGGGACAGCCCTTCCGATAGCCTGGAAAAAGCTGCCTCCCAGTATCTGTAGACCCACAATGGGAAGAAGCAAAACAACTATTCTTATAGGGTTCATGCCCATTATTATCAAGTCAGTATCAGATGTAAAGAGTCTGAGAAGATACTCTGGAAAGAACATGATAATTAAGAAACCCGGCCCTGCTATTACGATCGACCATAGGATAGCCTCTGCCAATATTTTTTTTACTCTTGCCAGTTTTTTAGCTCCATAGTTAAAACTCACCAAAGTTGCAAAACCCTGGCTTATACCGATTATCGGCATCTGGATAAATGTAATGAGCCTAAATCCTATACCCATAATAGCTATATACAGATCGCTGCCGTAATGTATTATGACCCTGTTAAAGAGCAGTATGACAATGCTGCCTATAGTCTGCATCAAAAATGTCGGAAACCCTATAAATATTATGTTCTTTATCAGGGAGAATTTGATAATAAACATCCGAAGATTAAATTTAAAAATACTCTTGCTGCTGGACAGGTAAGCTATTATGTATATGCAGCTTGCTACCTGGCTGATGATAGTCGCTATTGCTGCTCCCCTTGTACCCATCCTGAAAACAAAGATGAATATCGGGTCAAGTATAATATTTGTGACAGCCCCGATGATCATAGGATACATGGCAGCTCTGGGCTTGCCCTCTGACCTGATGATATTGTTAGAGCTAATTGCAAAAGAAAAGAATATAAACCCTAGGAGGATAACGCTCATATAGTCTTTAGCATATGGCATCACATCCGGTGATGCTCCGAAAAACACAAGAAGATCGTCAATGAATATAAAGGCAAGTACCATAAAAAATATGCTTACTGCCATATTTACTACGATAGCATTGCCTGCGGTGTTTACAGCAGTATCTTTCTCGCCTTTGCCAAGGGACCTTGAGATTATAGAAGCAGCGCCTACTCCTATCATAAGACCTATAGCCATCATCAGAAACTGTATGGGAAACACTATAGTCAGGCCGGCAATACCTAAAGGGCCTACACCATTACCAACAAAAATAGTATCGACCATATTATATAAAGCATTGACTACCATACCCGTGATGGCAGGCAGCGAAAACTTAAACAATAGTGATCTTAGATTTCCGTTTAGGATTTGCTCTCTTTGCTTTTCCATGTGTAAATAATTAAAAAATACTAAATTTACGAGCCCTTTATTATAATAAAAAAGTATATTTAAAACAATTGCTTTTAACAAAAATGTTAAAAATATGATGCAACTTTAAAAAATAGTATTATAATTATTAACTTAGTTTAAAAAAAATAAATCTTATAATTTAATTTGATACTCTTTTGACCCTAGACATAATGCCATTTTAAAAAAAGCCATCTATTTGACAATACAGAGCAAGAGGAATGTTTTTGTATGAGTGAGGATAAAATGGTCTTGATCCAGCATGAAAAATACTCTTTTAAATCATTCTTTAAATATTACTGGCCACTTGAAATGTTTTGGGCTATTATTACTTCTATTATTTTTTTAACATTTTGATATTGGGTTTTGCTAAAATAAAGAAATGAACGAAATCGACATAAGTTTTTCAAAAGGACAAAAAAGGATCGCTCTCCAGGTCCTGATAGCATTTGCATTGGCTATCCTCATCGGCAGCCTTCTTCTTAATCTTCCCCAGATGATTGTAAAGGAAGGCAGAATAAACTACATCGATGCGTTGTTTACAGCAACATCAAGCATATGCGTGACAGGCCTCATCGTGCAGGATACACCTACATATTTTACGACTTTAGGAAAAGCTTTGATACTTTTAATGATCCAGACAGGCGGACTGGGCATCATGACTGTGACATCCATCTTCGGTCTCATGCTTGGCAGGCAGATATATATCAAGGATAAATATTACTTAAGTTCCACATTCGGGTCTAAAAGGACTTTCAGTCCTCCAAGGTTTATCCTTTTAGTGGCTCTTACCACATTTGCTATAGAGCTGATCGGGATGATAATACTTTCAAGCAGATTTTATTTTTATTACGATTACCCTTTAAGGGCATCGCTTTATCTTGGGCTTTTTCATTCCATAAGTGCCTTTAATAACGCAGGTTTTGCACTTTTTTCCAATAGCATGGAGACATTCGTAGCAGATATCCCTATAAACATAATAATGATGGTGCTTATCATTATCGGAGGCATAGGATATCCGGTGCTTTCCGAAATACTTACACGGGGACGAAGGAAGAAATTTTCGCTCCATGCAAAAATAATATTTGTCACCACCGTTTTTTTAATATTGCTAGGAGCCGTAATGTTTTTTTTGATGGAATTCAACAACATGGATTCCATTGGCACTTTTTCTTTGGGCAATAAGGTGATGACTTCTTTTTTCCAGTCTGTCACTGCAAGGACAGCCGGGTTCAATACCGTAAATACCGGCAGCCTTACCCAGGCTACACTCTTTTTTATAACCATACTTATGTTCATAGGAGCATCCCCTGGAAGTACTGCAGGCGGCATAAAGACTACGACATTCGCTGCGATAACATTGGGAGGGCTAAGTGCTCTTAAAGGAAGAAAGAATGTCCTGATATTTAAAAAAAGGATACCTGACAGCATAGTCACGCGTGCTCTAGCAATCACACTTACAGGCATACTCTTAGTTGTCTTAGCAACCCTGGGTGTTATGCTTTTTGAAAAAAGTTCTGCAATGGAGGCCCTCTTTGAAGTCATTTCGGCATTTGGAACAGTAGGGCTAAGCACCGGCATAACTATGGGCCTTACAACGGGAAGCAAGATTATATTGATACTGGTAATGTTTATTGGTAGAATTGGCATTAGCGTCTTGGGGCTTGTGCTTGCTTTCAGGACCAAGATCGAAAAAGTATCAAGACCAGAAGAAACTATTAATCTATAAAAGAGAAGCAGATGAAAAAACAATATTTGGTAATAGGATTAGGAAGGTTCGGGATAAGCGTAGCAAGGACTCTGACAAAATCAGGAAACTCTGTTCTGGGCATAGACCATTCCGAATTGGTGATACAAAAATTCTCATTTGAGATAGAAAACGTCATGAAGCTTGACGCCACTGACTCTGAGGTATTAGATGAGCTTGGAATCCCCGATTTTGAAGCTGTCCTTGTCTGCATTGGCGAAAAATACATACAGAACTCGATACTTGTCACCCTTCTTGCCAAAGAAAAGGGAGCCAAGAAGATAATCGCAAAAGCAGGCACTAAGACACAGGGCAAGGTCCTTTCTAAGGTAGGTGCAGACATAATAGTCTATCCTGAAAAAGACATGGGAGAAAGGATTGCAAGAAGCCTGATCACTTCTAGCCTTATCGACTTTTTGGATGTAAGTCCGGATATAAGCATCATAGAACTTAAGATCCCCGGCATCATGGTCGGAAAAAACCTAGTAGAGCTGAATTTGAGAAAGAAATACGGGATAACGATAATATCGATAAAAGACTGTAACGGCAACATACTTACTCCGCCTGACGTCAATTATAAGTTTTGCAAGGATGATATAATAACACTTATAGGTGAGAACAAAGCTCTTAAGAAGATACATTTCATTGATTTTTAACAGAAAAGACCCCGTAGACACTTAATGTAAAACTTTTTTCATCTTCTGCTATGGGTATCAGCTCTTGTCTGTACTGTCCCTCGGAAAAGTCTCTAAATTCAAGTATTACGGTCTTCGAAAAGACCTCATCCGCATGGAAAGAGATCTCCATCATGCCTGTAAAAACACTTGTACCGGTGTTCTCTATCCTTAAAGACAATGACCTCTCCTGATCGGATATTGCCTCATATAAAATCTTAAAATCATCAAGGAAATATTCTACCGGCCCTTCCTGTATGCTAAATGAGGCTGAAGGAGCTTGCTTATCTAAGTCCTGGGCCCTTCCGGCGCCTCCGTCAAATGCCTCGGCTTGCGCAGGCGCGCTCATCGCTATGTCCTCTTGGGCTGTCTCAGGAGCTGCAGCCATAGTGACAAGATCCGGAGCAAAGAATGATCTGATATAATCAATGGAAAATGCTGCTGTCAAAGAAAGGACGATAAAAACAGAAGCAGCGGCCAGAGCTAACCTGAAGACCCTTCTGTTTCTTTGCAGTCTTGATGGCTGGCTAACCACTACCTCTTCTCCTATTTCGACTGATGAGCCCACCATCCTCTTTCTTATAAAACGACCGTCTCTGGTAAGCAATATACAATAATCTTTATGCGTCTCTATGACTACCGCTTTCATTTTTCTAGACCATCCTTATCGATTTCTAAGTAGCTTACATCAGCCACTATTGCCAGGACCATCGATATAATATATAACCTGGCCCTTTCGATCTTTTTTCTGTTTATAAACATTAATTTTTCTATTTCTTTTATTGGAAGCCTTTTTGTTTTTAAAAGCATACTTAAAAGATATTCATCCTTCGAGATGATGAAGGCTATTTTTTGAAAGACCTTTTTATCTGAATCGCTGTTGGGCGAGATATCCGCAAGATGACTTAGACTGATACCCCACTTAGCCAGCATTGCAGTATACTCTATTATCTCTAACTTCCAATCAAGCTCTTCAGTATCGATTACATGCTTTTTAAAAGACTTCTCTGCAAGCTCTTCTTCGATTAGAGCATCACCTTCTGATACGGTAAAAGTATTGTCTTTAGCCTGTTTTCTGTAAAAATCGATTACCCTGTTTTTGATGACAATCTTTGCATAACTCAAAAACCTGCCCCTATGATCATTATAAGTATCAACAGCTTCTTTAAAAGCCATAAGGCCTACAGAAAGCTCATCATCAACACCATACTCTAAAAACCTTCCTGCCTGTTTTCTGATCAGGCTTGCAATAAAAGGCTTAAAACTTGATATAAGCTCATTTAGATCCTCTTTATTGCTTTTAGCTTCCACTACCCTTTGTTCAAGAGTCTTAGTATAAAAAAACATAAAGTCAAAATATGAATAATAATTAGAAAATTATATGATAAAAAAATCCTAATTACTATTTTTAGGCCCCGATTTTATTCGGGGCCCTTATATTCTTTAACTTGTTTTTTTAGCTCTCTTTCTGTTCCTGGCTCTAATGCTCTGCCATACTATTATCAATATTATCCCGGCAATGACTACCAGTGGGCTTATTACTATCAATGCCATTACCATTCCCCTTAGCAGGTTAAGGGCACCCCTTAAACCGTTTCTGATTGCATCAATAAATGAATTTCCGGAAGAGCTTGTTATCGGCGTTGGCTCAGTTATGGATACATCTATGGTAGAGTATGAGACCATATTGTCAAGATAGTTCATCCTTCCCTTTATTATCTCGATCTCTCCCTGTACTAAGCTCAGCTCTCTTTGGACCTCAACGCTGTCTTTTACATTTTTTGCCTGCTTCATGAGATCTAACAATACTTCTTCCTGAGCATTGAGGTTTTTTAATCTGCTCTGCAGATCGACATATTCCTGGGTGACATCCTGACCGCTCATAGAGATGGACTTGACTGTGCCCATTTCCTTGATCATATTTATGACCGCATCAAATCTTGCCTGCTCTACTCTTATCTGGATATAACCGCTGGTAAGATTGCCATCGGAATCAGAATATGACTGAGAGTTGCTTACAAAGCCATTGTTGCTTTGAGCAATAGCTGTTACGTCAAACAAAGTCTTTTCAAACTCCCCCCTTTTTACCTCGATGGATATGCCGGCACTTTTTATAACTTTTCCGCTCATGTCAGCAGCACTATCGCTTAAACCATCGCTGGCGTAATAGCCGCTTTCTTTTGCAGCCATCTCTGCCTCTACAGCGCGGTCAGACTCCATCATCTCAGGACTTGCCTGAGCAGGTTCGGCATAAAATTCTTCCGTATAAGCTGTCATGTCCTCATAGACATCTCCTGATCCTACAGCCTTGATGATGCCTGAGCACCCGCTTACAAGAAAGATCATAAAGAGGGTACATAAAAATATTATTGCTACTTTTTTATAACTTATCTTCTTCATTTTTACTCCTTTTTGCTGTTTTTCCTTTTTTATAGACATGCGAAACATCCTGTCAAAAAAATGGGGTAATCAAAAAAATATTCCTTTAATAGATTATATTGATAAAACTGCCATATAGTAAACATATTTGATAGAAAACATCATAAATGCTTTTTATATATCTCGCATAGGATACAGATACAGGCATTGTTCTAGGAACACCGTTCTGGCACTCTTACAAATTTTTTATATCCGAAGACCAAGATGATGATCAGCACGACCGCTATCTGGATAACATTTAACACAAGCTCGCTTTTTGGGGAGCCTCAAGAAGAGATATGGGGAATATGTTATATGCCGTGTTGTGCATGCCATGAAATATCAAGACAATCAAGACACTTGAACGGCTGTTATTGTAAAGCCATGTGTACATGATAGATATACTTATGACATTAATAAAAAAGATATAGAAAGGTATGCTACTTTGCATAGTGCCCTCTATAAAAAAAAGCGGCAGGTGCCATAATGCCCAGAACATGCCCAGTATAATGCTTGAGATCAATGCGTTAAACCTCTGCTGCATCTTCTCAAGAGCATATCCTCTCCAGCCGAACTCTTCCTGAAGAGCTCCCAATGCAAAAAGAGAATATATAAAAAGAGGTATTATAAGCCAGGGCTGGGATATAATAATCATATCAGGCATCGATTCAGCCCCGTATATTATCATATATATAAAAAAAGATGCTCCTATCATCAGCGGCAGCATCAAGAATGCTGGAAGCAGCCAGATGTTGCTGGATTTTATATAGAGTGCTTTTTTTAATAGATTGATCACACCTTCTCTTTTGTCTTTCCTGTAAGTCATCAAAAAGGCGCCCACAAGCGGACCGAATGCACCGATACCTATGATAAATGTGTGGGGGATCTTTAACTCGAAAAGCCCATAAGTAGAAAGGACTGCAGGCAGCCATACGATCCAAGAAAAAGCGTAGGCTATGATCAAATATTTCCAGGGCATATAGTCTGTTCTTATCATAGGATCTTTCATGAAGTCTGCTGTTTAAGGTTCTATTTCTCTACAAAATATATTTCCTCCATGTCTGGAAAACCCATATATTTTGCCATACCGGAGTCCAGATCTGGATAAATGTTGTCTACTTTGACATTAAACCCTGCTCGAGCAAGTATCTCCTTGTAGTCCCTGCCATATCCCCTGACATGCTCGCTTAACCCGTAGATCCTTTCACGATCGCTAGGATCCTTAACTTGAGGATCCTCAAAAGTAGACTCCGCAATGATGGGTACCTGGATTATTGCCCAGCCGCCTGGCTTTAGTACCCTGTAAAGCTCCTTTAGGGCCTTTTTATGATCAGGTATATGTTCCAATACGTGCGAACATATTATCACATCAAATATGTTCTCAGACATATCTATATCTGTAATATCCATCTCTGCCATGGCCCTTGTAGGATCTATATCAGCACTTAAATAGTCAATATGATGATTTTTTTTGAATCTTTCTTCAAGTGCTGCTTCAGGAGCTATGTGAAGAAGTTTTTTTACAGGCTCCCTAAAAAGATCCGTACATTTTTCAAGATAAA
>Ga0351963_1012_pt1 | contig 44247 bp, 36 predicted proteins | sample TotcelT113001N14_FD_205804 | JGI IMG/M metagenome (GOLD analysis project Ga0351963, IMG submission 205804) | Enriched cells from coal bed in the Powder River Basin, Montana, United States - Total cells T11 rep3 HSBNCT.T11.300.1.N14 ... | reverse complement strand
GTAAAACATGCTCACAGTCCCCAAGCAAAGGGCCGGGTAGAGCGTGCCAATGGGGTCTTGCAAGATCGATTAGTCAAGGAATTGCGCTTGGCAGGAATTTCTACAATTGATGGCGCAAATCAATTTTTGGCGACAAGCAAGTTTCTTGACAATCACAATGCACGCTTTGCTGTTGCAGCAGCTCAAAGTGGCGATGCCCATAGACCAACGCTCGGCTACGACCTCAATGCGATTTTATGTTTCAAGTCAACTCGCGTCGTAGCAAATGATTTTGTTGTGCAATTTAAACGTAGAATTTTTCAAATCTCTCAAACGCAAGACATAATCGTGCGGCCAAAGGATCGAGTTTTGGTTAGCGAGCTTCTGGATGGGGCAATTTTATTGTCCGCAAGAGACGTAGCGCTCAGTTTTATTGAGTTGAAGGGACGCTCGCATAAGTTAAGCCCAGAAGAAACATGCATTACTCAAAAGTCATACTATTCTGGAGAAAGCGAATATGCGCAGACGGTTAAATTGCCGCTTGAGCAAAGGGGTTTTGATGCAAAACGAAGAGAAGTGAGAGCAGGGTGAAGACCGCCCGCCGGCGGCAGAGGCAATAGTTAAAAAGGGGAACTTTTTACTTTGCTAGAAAGAGGAACTTTTTACCTTGCCTTGACAACCAAGGCTCTGGTGACTAAAGACAAAGAGCTTGTGAATGCCCTTAATAACGACGGGGAAGCCCCTTTGTTTCTGGCTTGCAAAGCGAAAAATAAAGATCATAATCTCATAGCGTATCTGGTTGACAGTGGTGCTGATGTAAATGAAAAAAATCAGATCGGATCGACACCCTTGCAGATTGCTTGTCAGCAAGCCTTTTTGGCTGCTGTCGAAGTGTTGTTAAAAAAGGGTGCAGACGTTGATGCACCCAGGGTGCAGGCTCGGGGAGGGGGGACTTCCTTGCATGCCGCAGTTGAAATGGGGCAGGCTGGGATTGTTAAGTTGCTTGTTGCAAATGGTGCTGATGTAAATGCAAAGAATGTAAAAGGGAAAACGCCAGCCCAGGTTATTGCGATGGCCAAAAAAATCTTAACGCTTGAGGAATTAAAACTAATTAAAGACGAAGATACTAAGAAAAAAGCAGAAGAGAATAACAAAAAAGCAGAAATGTTTAACAAAAATCTAGAAGAGATCAACAAAAACTTGGGTGATAATAAATTAATTGAGGATGGCAAGAAGGCTCGCGAGGAGTGGCTGAAGGGGGCTGAGGGCAGGAAAAAGTTGCAAGAGTTGATTGCCCAAAAGAGAGCCGAGAAAAAGAAGCTTGCTGAAGAGAAAGAAAAAGCTGAACGAGAGAGGTTTGAGAAAGAGCAGAAAGAAAAGAAACTTGCCCAAGAAAAACTTGCAAAAGAGTTGCAAGACAAGCTGGCAGGGCTCTCGTTCTCTTTTAGCGCTCTCGCCAGCAAAAAGTAGCAAAAAAGCAGCTGGTCAAATAACGCTATCCCCCGTGTATTATTTATATGCGGGGGATATTTTAGTTTTTACGTGCCCTGCGCACAACGCCTATCGCTGGTTTTGCAGGCTCTCGCGAAGATACTTTTCTAAGACGGATTTTGGTATCATGAACGCTTCTTTTGGGCCCCATATAATTGATGGATCAATGAATACCATGTCATTGCCTACTGGGTTAGTTTCAAGCCCGGGTTCAAATTGCTTGATCGGGTCGTTTGGCTGCTTGAATTGCGCCAAGATCGTTTGTGAGTTTGAGGCGTTCTGGTCCTTTGTGTTCACATTCATGGCGGAGATGCCGCTTACACACCATAGGCCTGATAAGAGTACGAGATATTTGGAAAACATAGAAAAAGCCTCCGGGTTGACACTCTGTTTAAGACAGAGTATAAGAGTATTTATTTAAAAAATAGATGCGATATTAATAGTTTATTAAGTTGCCCTAGTAATAACGTGAAGTCAAGTTTTTACTGGTTCGACTGGGGCGATTGCATTAAACCGGTTTTTTAGGGGCAAAGTTGTACGCCGGCTTTTGACCAGTCGCCAGTCGCAATTCCCGGTTCTAGTCCTGGTTTAGCACTATTTTCTTAGGGTTTCTTGTGCCGTTTGTCATAAATTTGATACTATAATTACAAAGAGAGTGTTATTTTTATTTTTACGGGAGAGAATTATGATGAAACGCAACCTATTGCTCGGCCTTTGTGTCGGGCTTATCTGTACGAGTGGCATGGTCCATGCAATGGATGCCACGGTGACAATATTCCATGACAGTATTAAGAATAAAGCGGGACTGGATACACCTAATACGGGAGTAAAGGCGACTTTACTAGCGGCAGCAACTAAGCTCAAGACGGGCGAAGAAAAAGATACAACTGCAGCCGAAGCCCGCGTGCTTGCACTGACCGATGATGCGGGCAATACGCCACTTATTATGGCGTGTGAGTTCGGACCGCTTGAAGTCGTCAAATTCTTGGTGGACGAGAAAAAGGCTGATGTTAAAATAGCGAACGGCCTGACTGGGGATACCCCACTTTTCGTGGCAAGCGAGAAGGGTCTGCTTGAAGTCGTCAAATTCTTGGTGACCGATAAAAAGGCTGACGTCAACGCGGCGAAAGCCGTTAGTTTGGTTACGCCCTTGCACCTCTCTTTAAAAAACCCAGACCCTAAGGTTTTTGAATTTTTTCTTGCCAATGGGGCAAATTCTGCGGCAAAGAACAGCGATGGCTGGATACCTTTACATACCGCGTGTTCTGAGAATAGGTTGGACGCCGTCAAGACTTTGGTGGCGAAAGACAAAGGGCTTGTGAATGTCCTTAATAATGATAAGGAAACGCCTTTATTTCAGGCTTGCCAATCGGGCAGTAAAGATATCGTACAGCTTCTGATCGACAACGGTGCGAATGTTAAACAAAAAAGCTTCAACCAGTCGACGCCATTGCATAAGGCTTGCCTGGTGGGAGCTTATGATGTTGCCGAAGCATTGTTAAAGGGTGGCGCAGATGTTAATGTCGTCATGGATCTCTTGGGGACTCCTCTGCATAGGGCAATTGAAAAGGGGCACGACAATATTGTTAAGTTACTTCTTGAGCATGGTGCTGACCTTACGCTCAAGAATGCAAAAGGACAAACGCCAATCGCTCTGCCTCCTCTAAAGGGCAAGGCAGATGTAATTAAAAAGTTATTGGAGAAAGCCCTGACTGATAAGCTTGAGAAGGAAAAGCTTGCAAAAGAATTGCAAGAGAAGCTGGCAAGCCTCTCGTTCTCCTTTGGCGCGTTGGCCGGCAAGCACTAGCGAAAAAAGCTATCTGGGATGCTGTTTGCCGCGGTCGTTTCTGGTAGCTGGTTCGGTGTAAAACTATTTCCCCCGTGTGTAGGTTATACGCGGGGGAAATTTGTTTAGTATGCGCGCTAAAAACGGACCTTCTCCAACTAAGCCAAAAGTAGAGTATACTAAGTAAGAATGCTAAGCATACTGGAAATGTCAGATTTTTTTCGTTCACGCAACATTTATTCGCCAGCCCTGGTGCTTTGCGATCTGTTTCGTTTGTCATGGTACCGGTCCGGGGGTATGGCGCGGGGATAATTTTTATATAAAGGGTCTTTACGCTGTGTTTGACGTTATTCTTCTCTACCTCTTTTGTGCGTCGACGTTCACCATCTCAAAGGCAACACTTGCGTACGCCGAGCCTATCTTTTACGTTGGGCTGCGCATGGTTCTCGCAGGGATTATTTTGCTCCTGCTGGTGCGTACCCGTATCAGGGCCCCGGAGTCTCCTGTGGACGCGCGGGTAACGCGTAGCGATTGGTGGCTCTTAGCGCAAGTGGCGTTTTTCGCCGTCTTTTGCGCCTATGCCGGCGACTTGTGGTCGCTCCAGTTTTTGGCCAGCACTGAATCGGCGTTAATTTTTAATCTCTCGCCCTTTATGGCGGCGTTTCTGTCTTTTTGGTGGTTTGGCGAACGCATGACGGGGCGCAAATGGCTCGGAATGGTTTGTGGCGTCAGCTCGATTATCCCCCTCCTGGTGAGCAATCAAGATTGTTGTACCTGGAACGCTGCTAAGCTATTGCCCATAGCCGTGCTTATTGGCTCGGTCTTCTCGAGCGCCTACGGCTGGATTGTGGTGCGCGAGCTTGTAAAAAATCGGCACTATCACCCGTTTTTTGTAAATGGCGTTGCGTCCGTACTGGGCGGGATACTGGCCTTTAGCCTGTCATGGGGCGTTGAGTGTTGGTATCCGTCGCCGGTAAGCGACTGGGGGCACTTTTTGCTGCTCTTGGGCTTGATTATGATTATCGCTAATGGCATCTTTTCGAATTTGTATGCCTATTTGCTGAAAAAATATACGGCGACGTTCTTGTCGCTGGCAGGGCTGACCTGTCCACTATGGGTAGCGCTGTTAGGGGTTATCTTCTTGCGCGAAGCACTCACCTGGCAGGTACTCTTCTCGCTGGGAGCAGTAAGCCTTGGGTTGACGCTCTTTTACGTGGAAGAGCTGCGCCAGGGTTACGTGGAGCGCCAATAAAAAAACCATAGGCTTTTGGTGCGGGGGGTGTTGCGGGGCTCGCTGTTGGCTTGTATGCTGCTGATAAAGATCATGTGTAGTCTTCCGGTGAGGGGTTAATGGTAATGGGCAGGGCAGAGTGGTTCTATTGGGCTTTTTGGGGACTGATCGTTTGTAGTGGGAATCTTGGCGCCATGCAGCAGAAGCCTTCGGGGGGATCTTTGGTGACCTCGGTAAAAAATGGTAATATACAGGGCGTTGTTGCTGCCTTGCGGAGCGGGGAAGATATTCAGATGCGGACGAAGTCGGGGCAGACGCTGCTTCACGTGGCGAGCGCGTTTGGCTTTACTGATATGGTGCGCCACGTCGCCGGTTTAGGGATCTCGTCGCGGCTCCGGGATGGCTTCGGGCAGACACCTTTGCACCTTGCAGCGCGCAACGGTCATTTTGATGCCGTGAAGCGTCTAGTTGAGTTTGACGATATTGAGATTGATGCTCGTGATATAAATGGACAAACTGCTCTGCTCGCTGCTTGCGCGCGGCGACAGTATAAAATTGCTGCTTATCTAATAGGCAACGGGGCAGATTGTAGCGCGATGACCAATGAGGGTGATAACGCACTCCATCTCCTCGCTTCTCTTGCACCTCAAGACGGATTGGTTGAGGATTGCTGTACGAGTATTACCATGATTCTCGGCAATGGTTCAGGGATTAATCCCTCTAACCTTCTCGGCGATACGCCGCTGCAGATAGCCTGTGCGTATGGCAATATCCCCATTGCTCATTATCTTTGGTTGATGGGCGGGTGGTTTAGGGCCTCAAACCACGAACCGTTGTACCAGGCTTGTGAACGGGGTGATTATGCGATGGTACAATTTTTACTAGATGTTCTTTATGTGCCCGTTAATACGGTTACTGAAAATGGTTGGACCCCCTTACATAGTCTCTGCGGCTCATTTGCACCGTATGACTCTTTTTGCAACACTCTCTACTGCCTTTTGGTTCATGGTGCTGATACCGCTATTCCAGACTTGCTCTTTAAACAGACACCTTTGCACCTGGCTTGTATTGGCTTCAACGAATGCCGCCATAGTGCATGCGGCGAATGCATTGCTGCGCTTGTTGCCTATGGAGCACCCCTGTATGTCCGTGACCGCTTTGGCCGGACCCCCGGCGACTATCTTTCGCCAAAACGGCGAGCTGAATTGTTTGGGTGGGCTGTGCAAAATGGCGATAATGCGCTTATGCGCTGGCTGGATGTTCTTGAGATGGACGAATCACAACCAGTTTAGCTCATCTTGTAGACCTGAAAACAGCAGGGATAGTTTTTGTATCTTGAGCAGGAATTGGCTGATGTTCGCGTGCTTCTTAAGGTTAGCGTAATCCCAAGGGGTCTTCCCAGAGCCATCTTTTTGTTGAGGGTTTGCGCCTTGCCTGATGAGAAATTTGACGATGTTACAGTATCCCAGGTCACAGGCGATATGGAGGCATGTTTGCTGCTCTTTGTTCAACGATTCGATATTTGCCTGTTTTTCTACCAGGAGTTTCATGATTTTAAGATTACCGTTTTTGCAGGCCAGGTGCAGGAGAGAAGGGTAAGACTTGTCTCCAATAATAATGGTAATGGGAATGTTATTAATGTTAACATTATTAATGTAGAGGAGCGCATCTTTAACTCTTATTGTGTTGTTTTGTTTGACAGCAAGCACCAGTTGATGCAGCGGGTCAAATATTTTTTGCTCGTTTTTGGTTATGCGCTCAAGCTCGAGTTCTTCCGGTTTCTGCATGCATGCTAGCTGCCCTGCGTTTCCTAGCCCTAGCAAGAAGCTACCGGTAAGTATAATCGGGCCTATTTTGGCAATTAATTTTGTGTATTTGTGTCCGGAGCTTGCCTGCCAGCGTACGCTGGATCTCTGCCCCGGGATTGGTGTTATGTGTCTGTTCATGAGCATCTCTATTTATTCTGAAAGGTGGCCCAAAGTATTTTGTTCTCCGGGCCAGCGGTTAATGAGAGTCTTATTTTTTTAGAATAAGTTGCTCTATTTTCTTAATATTATCTTTACGTGTAGCGAGTGCGCTTAGGTCTTTCGAGATATCTGGTATGTTAAGGTGTTTTCTGTTTTTGATTAAAGACTGCTCGGTTTTGGTAATTTTATTGAGGTTTTCTTCTGAGTTATTTACCCAATCACGAACATCTGACGTGATTGGTGCGTTGTTTTGGAGCAAGACCTGCACAGCGTCAACAACACCATTTGAGCACGCGGTATACAGGGCAGTCTTGCGATTCCTATTGAGGGCCTCTTTATTCGCCCCGTTATCGAGTAGTAAAGGGATGAACTCGGTATAACCCAGTTCGCATACCAGGTGAAGCGGAGACGCTCCAATGGCACCCACACCGTCAATATCTACTTTGCCTTGCTTGATGAGACAATCGGCAGCTTCCAGGCGCCGCGACATGCATGCAAATTGCAGTGGTGTCAGGCCATCTTTAATGGTAATGGTGTCGCCTTTCTCTAATTTTTTCAAAAAAAATAAGAATTTATCTATGCGCAGGCGGTCGTTCTTTTCGATTGCCTCTATAAGTTTATTTGTGGTAAAAATTTTCATGCCATTTGCTTGCTAGCACCGCCATCCCTGCTCCCAGAGTGATGGCAAGCGTTGCGAGTACTGCGTTTTTCGATATCGAATACATGATTTAATCCTTTAAAATAGGGGAACCTATGCCCTTGTAATCTCGCCAGAGCTTGTCCATGGGCGACATAGGTGCATACTTTTGTTTAGCGTGGAAAGTAAAGGCCTTTGCCGTTGCGGGTGAAATCGCCCTCTCCTGGCTTTGCTCCGTTAACATAGCCCTTGACGTCTGTTTTGTTAGATTGACCGTTCTCGCTCTCGCGGTTAACGACACCGAAATCTGAGTTGTCGAAATTTAAGGGGACGTGTCGAAGACTTTCTGCGACCAGTGCGAGGGGATTTTGATGGGTTTCCTGGTTCGGATCGATGTCATCAGGCCGGACGTACACGCCGCCGTTGTTGTGCTGCATGCCCCGGATGGTTCCTAAGCTCATGAAAAGGGCAATGGCAAGCGTGGTTATTTTAGTATTCATACGATTCCTATCGTTTAGTTTGGTTAATAGAATATTCATCTGTTTTCTTGTGTTTTTCTTATTTCTATGCGTATTCACCGAAGAAGCCGAACTGTACGTCGACAAGCTTTTCGTTGATTGCGTGGTTGCATAAACGCTTTCCTAGTAAAAACAGGCGTAAGTATTCAAAAGCGTCATGACAACGGTACTTTCGTGCCAGGTTTTTGACTGTGGCGATTTGCCGGTTTGATTTTGAGTTGGACGTCTCTGGATAGTGTTGGTCTTGCATGATCGTTCGAGTGTCCCGTTCGAAACGGGATCTATCGCTATAAAAACTGGCCAAAATCTTGGTTTCTGGCGATATTTTGTGTATAAATTCCCCATACTGTTGAGCAACTGTTGGGGGGATGGACACTCTCTGATCCAGTAGCAGCTGGAGAATTATCAGCTGGTGATATTTGCAAGCGGTTTCAACTGGCGTACCATTTGATCTCGACTTTTCCCCTAGTTTTACCCTGTTTTTCATGAGAAGGTAGGCTGTTTTTGGGTTCCCTTGCCGACAGACAATGTGCAGGGGGGTTTCGTCCCATAGGTTCGTTTTATCAATTTTAGCGCCCTTCGTAGATAATAATTCTACCATGGGATAGTTGCCCCGCTCGCATGCTATGTGTATTGGCGTATTAAAGTGAGTATCCGATGCCTCTATGATTGGCATCATCGTTTCTTCTGCATTGCCAAGGATTTTCGTGACTTCCGGGATGTCGTCATGTTCAACGGCGTTTAATAGTGCATCGTGCCACTGGTTTACTTGGTCAAGCGTGGGAATTTGAAAATTTTTTGGCAATGATCGATAATTTTTCAACTCTGTTTTTTCTGTTTTCTGAGTGGACGGTTGTTTCCATGAATCCAAGCTGTATCTCTTCTGCATACTGCATGTTTGTTGCGCAACAAGCAGCCCCAGGAGGAACGTGGTCGCCGGTAGAGCTATTTTTTTCTTTTTACACATGATTATTAAACTTTCTAATAATTAAGAAGATTAAAGCGTACCGTCTTCTTCTGTTTGGTCTTTGTTTGCGTTGGATCGTGTAAAGCGCTTTTAAGAGGACGCTCTGTTGCGTTTTTTATCAGTAGCGCGCGTTTTTCTTTTAAAAGGTGCACTATTTCCCTGAGATGTGGCGTTGTGTAGGGCAGCCGTTGCGCCCACTCGATGAAAGATTGTGTGATGGGTATTTTTTGGCTCAGTAACAACCTGAGGATGTCGACACGCCCGCCCTTGCAAGCCGCATGTGCCGCGGTACCGCAGGGAGTGATGCGTGTTGTGATCTCTATTCCATGGTTTAGCCCATGGTTTAGTTTGTTCTGTTCCAGTAATAATTCGACGCTTTCCATACGTCCGCTTCTGCACGCTATGTAAAACCTGAGCCACTCGGCAATCTCTTGCTCTGAATATTGTTTGTATTGCCGAGCAATCTGCGTTACCAGTTCTGTGTTTATTGTTTGTAACTTTTCTTTCCCGCTGCCGGGGAGATTTGCCAGGAGCAGAAGGGCCAAGCTTTGATAGCCACTGTAGTGCGCCCACTGATACGGGGCCCAGCCACGCTTATCCGGCTCCTTGAGCGGTACCCCGGCTTTCACCAGAGACATTGCTACTGCTATATGCCCATAACGGCATGCAAGATGCATAGGGGTTTGCAAGTTTTTATCTAAAGCGTCCAGCCGCGCATGGTTATCGATGAGTACTTTGACGGCTGTTTCGTTTCCGTATTTGCAGGCTATATGGAGGGGGCTTCTGCCCTGTTCATCAAGTACCTGGATGTCAAAGCCCTTAGCGATCAAAAACTGGACGGCATCAGTGTCCCCTATTCGACATGCGCGGTGCAGGATGGTTTCCTTATTGGGATAGCGAGCGTAAATAGAAGCTCCCTTGCTGAGCAAATAGCTTGCTAGGTCGTACTGCCCTTCTCGAATAGCAAGCGCGAGAGGGGACTCTCCATCGCAATTATACGCTTCGAGGGGTGCGCCATGCTCAATAAGTACTTGAGCAAGTACTTGTTGACCAGTGGCAGCGACAGCGTGAAGGGGGGTATTTTTCCCAAAACCGGTAAGGTTGGGATTGGCGCCATTATAGATCAGGCACAGCGCCATTTCTTGATGGCCTTCAACACATGCGTTAAATAAGGGGTTTTTACTGGGGAGTTTTTTAAACCCATTAATAAGTGCTCCGCTCTGAATGGCCCTTTTGGCAGCTTGCATGTTGCCCTGAGCTGCTGCCGTCTGGAGCGTGTTGGTAGCATGCCGCTCGGCGAGCGAATATAAGCGCTGATATTTGACACCGGCAGCCTGGTGCATGCAGCTCAAGCCAGTCAATAAGAGAAAGCCCGCCACCAAATTTTTGGCTGATATTTTGGCAAGCACCAGAGGTATTCCTGCTGGCCTCTGTAGGTTTTGGAAGAGCATCTTGTTCTCTGTCTCAGGTACTTGAGCGGCCAGAGGCCGCCCAAGACCTATTTTTGAATATTCGAAACGTTGCTTCATGAACTGATATACTCCTTCCTCTTTTTTTACAATGCTATTTTTGTGTTGCAAAAAACTCTACGATTTCTTTTTGCTCGCTGTTGCGCGCTTCCTCGATGGGAGTTGTCGCTTGTGATGTTCGGTTGATCTTAATGCTTGTCTTTGGCGCTTCTGGGTGCTCTTTGACGAGATATTTCACAAAATCTAAATCGCCTTTTTTGCAGGCTACTGAGAGCGTAAGCCAGTCTGAGATCGCAGTCGAAGAAACACCTTTGTTTATGCTTGCTAAGAGTGCGACCAATTCGCAATGGGCCTTATGCCCCAACCAAAGCTCTTGGGTCCAACCATTTTTATCGGGTGCTAGAGTGCGCCCCTCCAGTCTCGTGAATAGGGGGTTGATCGTTACAACTTTACTTTCTTTAGAAAACTTGACCAGTGCTATCTGAGTGAGCCATGGAAGTTGTTTTTTCTTGGTAACATCAAATGATTTTTTAAAGTAAGCCATCTGGTGGCGCACGCTTGCATTTGTAGTAGGATGGGCTTCTGCAAGAAATTTGATTATATTTACGCGCCCATTAAAGTAGGCGTGTTGGTACGGGGTCCAGCCGTTTTCGTCTATCGCAGTAATATCTTCATTGCCCAGTCTTTTGGCCTTTACTAGGTCGCCTCTTTTACATGCCTCGTGGAGTTCGGTTGACTCTTCATCGGTCCATATAGCGTTTTCGCTACCTGGTTCAACAACTTCTTCTTGGCTACTATCACCAGACATGCCGATAGTCGTCTCGTTGCTTGGTTGGTTTTGAATTGGTTCTTGAGCGCCGTTTTGTATCAAAAAATTAACGATCTGGATATGATTCTTCTCTTTTGCAAGGCTTAGTGGCGTTTGCTGAGCTCCATTGAGCTTGTTGATGTTTGCTTTGTTGTGAATAAGTAGTTTGACTATCTCAAAATGGCCATTAAGGCATGCGATGTGCAAGGGAGCACTGGTTTTTTTGCCGATAAAGTCAACCAGCGCATTGTTTTCAAGTAAAAATTTTACAGCTTCTAGATTTCCTGATTCGCAGGCCTGAAACAATGCTGTCCTTCCGTCACAACCTGTTGCATTGATATCGGCATGGTTGTATTGTTGCGGGTTGTCGAGGAGGGCCTTGGCAACTTTAAAGTGTTTGTTTTGGCAGGCGGTATGAAACGGCATATCGCCATTCTTAGTACGACGGGTTACGATAGCTCCGTTTTCGCATAAAATCTCAACAACCTGGGCATTGTCTTGGGTGAAGGCTACCCAGTTGAGGTCAATCCCGTATGCACCCACCTTATTGAGCGCCCTTTCCATTCGTCCAGTCCAGCCATGGTTAACCGCATTTACCAATGCGTTTAAAGTTTTGTTCTTCTTTTTAATAGAAGAGCAAATATCTTTATCCAGGCGTATTTTTTTCATGCCAAGCGCCTGATGTGTGCTACCTAAAATGAGCATGCCGGCAAGAGCAATAGGAGTAAGGATATTTTTCATCACGGGATTTATCTCCTGGTTTTTAAACCTAATTTTTATTTTGGTCTTATATACTATTCTAGCGAACAATTATATGTATTCTTTTCTCATAAATATAAGCCTAGCAGTTTTTTAAAAAAATTCAAGAATAGAAATATATTCTCTAAAATCTGCTAAGATCATAGGCTATTGCGTTGAGAGATACTAGTGTACCAGAATTAATTTTTTGTGTGCAAGCAATTTTTTGCTTAAGAGCTCTCTTGGTGAGTTTTGCGAATTATTCCTGGAATAGGCGATATTTTTTGATTCCCTCGCCAACCCAGAGTACTGCTGTGGCTATGGCGAAGCTAGCGCTAATGTGGATCCATGCTAACGGCTCTAGATGTAGTGCGGCGCGCAGGAAGGGGAGCGTGAATGCTGCTGCTTGGGCGATTACGACAATAATGGTTGTCACGATAAGCCAGGGATTGGATATTGGGCTGAGGGAAAAGAGCGATGTCTCATCAGATCGCATATTCCAGGCGTTAAACCACTGGAACATGGTAAGGGTCATAACGGTCATGCTGCGGGCATAATCAAGCGAGTATCCAGTATGTAATGCCCAGGCAAACGTGGCAAATGACCCGATAACCATAGGTGCTGCAGTGCATGCAACGCGCAACCAGAGTGCCGTAGAAAAGAAAGGGCGGCGTGTTGCATATTTTTTTTGCAAGGGGTCTTCGGCTGCGGGCTCCATGCCAAGGGCGACATCAAGAAAACCATCGGTAAGCAGGTGCCCCCATAAAATTTGGCCGGCAAGGAGTGGCACGGGATAGCCCAATAGAATTGCCATGGTAATAAATACGACTTCGGCGCTACTGGTAACGAGCAGATAGAGTACAAGCCGCCTGAGCGTGAGCATTATAAAGCGGCCAATACGTACGGCATCGGTGATACCGGGGAGCGCGTCATCAAGCAAGACGATGTCGGCTGCTTCTTTGGCGACGTCAGTACCGATTCTGCCCATGGCAATGCCAACGTCAGCGGCCACCAAGGCGGGGGCATCGTTGACCCCATCGCCGGTCATGCCGACATATTGATTGCGGGCGTGGTAGTCCTGAATAATTTGGAGCTTGGCGAGAGGTGTTACGCGCGCATACACCGTGGTAATGCCGGTCTGTGCAGCAACGTAGTCGGCTGTTTGTTGGTGATCGCCGGTTGCCATGGCCACCAGGATCCCTGCATCTTGTAGTTGTTTTATGTGCGAGGCTGCATCCGACCTGACGGCATCCTGCATGCCAAAAATCCCGGCCAACGTTAGCTCTGTGGGAACTGTTATGCTCTGGCCCGGTATAATCGCATAGGCGACAGCAATAGTACGGAGCCCCTGGGCAACTGCCTGTTCAAAGAGTGCCAGGGTATTTTCATGGGTTGTCGAGCCTGCGCTAGTGCCCGCACAGAGTGCAAATATCTTTTCGGGTGCCCCAAAAATACAGGCAAGGGTCTGGTGCTCGTCAAGCGGCGTCCAAAACGCATGCGTCTGGGTTTGCGAATCAAAGGGTATTTCATGTAGGATGGGATAGGTTGCGCGCAGTTGCGCGCCGTCCAGACCGAGCTTGTGTATGGCAACTCCAATCGCGGCATGCATGGGCTCGCCCTTTAGGGCATAGCGCTGGGTTGCAGCGTCGTATTGCAGCTCGCTCTGGTCAAAGAGTGCTCCGGCAATACCCAAGATCCAGAGGTTTGAGAGTGGTGCGGCGCTTAAAATACAGGAATCGCCAGAAAAAACACGTCCCGTTGGTTGGTACCCATAGCCGGTAACGTGGTACCAGGTGCCATCGCAAATAATAAACGAGACCGTCTGTTCATTGTACGTGAGTGTGCCCGTTTTATCGATAACCAGCACGTCAAGCCTGCCGAGGGTATCGAGTGATGCTAGATGTTTTACGAGAACGTTTTTTTGTGAAAGCTGGTAAGCGCCAATAGCAAACACAATAGTCGAGACAACCGGTATTCCCGCAGGAATAATGGATACCAGCAGCGATACGACTGTAAAGAACATGTCGTTAAGGCTGTTGCCCCAGAGCAGGCCAACCACAAAAACCAGGGAGGTTGAGGCCATAGCGGCGATTAGGAGAATGCGCGAGAGATCGGCCATTTCCTTATGAAACGTCGACTTTTCGTTTTGCAGCCGTTCGACTGGTGGGTTTTCTGTTGACTGGCTCAGAATACCTAATTGGGTGTTTGCTCCGGTTTGCGTTACCACTGCCGTGCCACTACCGTGGGTGATGATCGTGCCGGCAAAGAGTGTTGCGCGGGCGGTATTTGGATCCTGCTCGGGGCTTTTATCAACGGGAATTGATTCGCCGGTCAACATGGACTCGTTTACGCGCAGCAGGGTGGCCTGTATGAGCCGCACATCAGCAGGAACTTTGTCTCCCTCATGGACGATAATAATATCGCCGGGAACTAGCTCCTCTTGGCAAATAATATACCTTTTACCCTCGCGTAATACCACGCACTGCGTGCGCGCGTAGGCTCTTAGAGCCTCGATTACACGTAGTGCGCGCCGCTCTTGTACGCTGCTAATAAGTACGCTGATGGCGATAATCACAAAAATAACGGTAGCATCTTGCCAACTTTCAACGACAAGCTTAATAATCCCTGCTACTGCCAGCACTATAAAAAATGGGTCAGTGAGCTGGCGCACAAAAAGTTGCCAAAACGATGGGGGTGGGCGATGGGGAATGCTGTTTGCGCCGTATTGTGCGCGGCGTCGCGTAATTTCTTTTAAAGAAAGCCCAGTAACTGGATCGGTGTGTAATAGTGCCAGCAACTCTGTAAGGGACTGATGATAGGGTGAAAGCACGAGCGCTACTCCGATTAAGTAGGGGAAGAAAGAAAGCATCTTCCCTACTATGGCCGAAAAAGGGACATAACGTCAACCGTTTGCAAGAGAATGGACAGACGTTGTGTGAGCGAGGTACAATAAAAAAGCTGTCATTTCCCCATAAAAACTAAGAACTGGAGTTTTTGTATGTCTACCAAGCTGCCCCGTATGGCAAGCCTCCTTCTGCTTTTGGCTAGTCAGGTACTGTGTATGCAGGAACAGCCTGAAACTAACCTGGGGCAACTTATAAAAAGGCCTGGTACGCCGCAAATAGTTGTCTCCGAAATACCACAGTCATCACAGGACGAAAGCCGGCTCATAGACGGGTCTGGAAATACCCTACTCCATTTCGCATGCCTGTATGGAAATTTTGCATGGGTCAAAGAGTTTTTGGTGGAAAACGCAAAAAATAACTTTCTTATAGGAGATGAGGTGATTAATAGACAAAATGACCGGGGGTTGACAGCGGTGCAGATTGCTTACCAGAAGGGGTATGATAATATTGTGCAGCTTTTAACCCAGTACGGGGCGTTGCCGCCGTTGCGTCATGTGCCTCGTCTAGTACAACCCAAGCGATGGGTTATTTACCCTGGCAAGATTACGAATAAAAAGAAGAGTAGACAAAAGTATACGCAGGAAATATTGGCATCGCTTGAAAAGACCATACGATCCAGAGAGAATGATATGAAACGGCCTGTTAATCTGACAGAATTATTTGACCTATTAAACCTCAAAAACCAGTAGTTCCAGCCCGTAGCTCCCCTAGGGGTTTATTGGGGCGATTTGGCTAGGGTTTTAGAGAATTGCGAGCTGTATAGAGACAACCGCGTGGACTCCTGGTAAGATACATTATACGTATGTGTGTTACCAAGGATATTTCCGGTGAAATTATTGCCTATTGAGGCTGAGCATTCTTCATATGCCTCCAATACCCTTATTGCTTTGACTCCCCTTGTTGGTTTAGACGCAAATATTATTGCCTATCGTTTACGTACGCTCTATGGTACCGTTACGATTGACGATTCGCTTATGATTGCTATAATTCAGTCCTCCTATTTTGAACGCTTAAAGGGCATTCGCGATGGCGGGCAGCGGCATTTTTGTCTCGCTCCTGAATTTTATACCCGCTATGACCACTCGCTGGGGGTTTTTGCTTTGGTGGCATTGTTCGGTGGATCGCGCGAGGAACAGCTCGCGGCGCTTCTTCACGATATTTCGCATACCGTCTTTTCGCATACCGGTGGTTACTTTTTTATGTCAATGGTGACCGGGGCGTTACAGGATGCTATGCATGAGCAGTTTTTAGTTGAAACAGGGCTTGAAGCCCTACTTGCGGAGCATAATCTGTCGATTGCTGCGGTTGATCATCGGCGAAGCGACTTTATGCGCGTTAAAAAAGCAGCCCCAGATCTTTGCGCCGATAATATCGATAGCATTTTACAATCGGCCGTTCTTGATGGTTATAGCTCAAAACAGGCTGTTGATAGGCTGCTATCTCACCTTACATTTAATGGTTCTTGCTGGTATTTTGATGACCAGGCAGCGGCCCTTCAGTGTGCGCAACTCTGTTTGGTGCAGATGTGTAATCAGTGGTCGTCACCCGAAAATATTTATCAGTGCTATCTAATGGGTTGTGCATTGCGTCGTGCTGCCGAGGTCGGCCTGATTACCCGCGACGTGGTTGTGCGGGGAACTGACGATGCTGTCTGGGACATACTTGCCAAGAGTCAGGATGCCCAGATTGCCGAATATTTGGATATAATTTTACAATGGCGTGAGCGATTAGTTATCAGCGACGTAGTTCCAGGGGTATCTGGAACGCATGTGGTTCCGGATAAATTCCGTGGTATTGATCCCTATGTCCTACAGCCAAATGGCTTGTTAAAACGGCTTACGGTACTTGATCGTACGTATCGGAGAAAATTTGAACAGACGCGCGAGATATTTTCGCGTGGGTGGGTCGTTAATGTTGTGCCGGCGCGAACAGGTCGCAAAAAAATCTTTATAAAAAAAACGGTCTGCACTACTCCCCACGGGCGCACCGGGTCCAGCAAGCGCGGTGGAGCGCGAACGGCCTGACGCGTGCATGCTCGTGAATGGGGGAATGTGCTATTTGCGGGTAACAAAAACGAAGGGGAACTATACGTTCCTGGTGAAAATTCGCGGCTCTGGTATACTTTCTAAAGTATTTTAAAAGTATGCTGGCAACCGTACGGTGCTGGTTTGTTAGGTACTCGAGCGTTTTTTTATTTGGCACACGGGACGAGATGTACGTATGACTAAGATTCCTGATATCACAACCAATTTTTCAGAATGGTACCACCACGTTGTTTATGAAGCAGAATTAGCCGATCAGGCTCCGGTACGCGGCTGTATGGTCGTACGCCCGTATGGGTGCGCGCTCTGGGAACAGATGCAATCGGTGTTGGATGCCCAGTTTAAGGCAACCGGCCATCAAAATGCTGCCTTTCCCATGCTGATTCCCATGTCATTTTTGCAAAAAGAGAAAGAGCACGTTGCTGGCTTTTCGCCCGAATTGGCCGTCGTAACGCATGCTGGTGGCAAAAAACTTGAAGAAGAATTGGTCATACGGCCAACCTCGGAGACTATTATTCATCATATGTTTGCACAATGGATTAGGTCGTGGCGTGATCTACCCATGAAAATAAACCAGTGGTGTAGTGTTATTCGCTGGGAAATGCGGCCGCGTCCCTTTTTGCGCACGACTGAGTTTTGGTGGCAAGAGGGGCATACGGCTCACGAGACGGCCCAAGAGGCGCTCGAAGAGGCCGAGCTGATGCATCGGATTTATCGTGACTTTATGCAGGATTACCTGGCTATTCCGGTAGTTGCAGAGATTAAACCGGAGCATGAAAAATTTGCCGGCGGTGATCGTACATATACGCTCGAGGGTATGACGCTCGATGGACGCGCCCTCCAGATGGGAACTTCGCACCTGATTTCACAAAACTTTGCCAAAGCCTTTAATATGGTCTTTCAAGATCGTGAGGGGGGATTATCGTATCCCCACCTTACCAGTTGGGGTGTTTCAACTCGTATGATCGGGGGGCTTATCATGACTCATGGCGATGCGAAGGGGTTGATTATGCCGCCGCGCATTGCGCCTATACAAATCGTGATAATACCTATTTTTAAGGCCGAAAATCGCGACCCCATTATGCGCGTAGCTCACGAGCTTAAAACGCAGTTGGGTATGACCTATCGCGTGCATCTTGATGCTGACGAGCAGGAGACGCCGGGTGCCAAGTTTTATCGTTGGGAATTAAAGGGTGTACCGGTACGTATTGAAATTGGGCCACGAGATTTACAAAACGAGAGCGTGACAATCGTTAATCGCGTTACTGGTGAAAAAACACCCTGTGCGTATGGGCAAATTCCCCATAGCATGCCATTAATTCTGGATAAAATACAAAAAGAGCTCTATGAGCGCGCGTTGCGCAATCGGGCCGAAAAGTGGTTTGTAACTGATGCATCGCTGAGCGAAGTTGGTGAGATGCTGCAAGAAAAGCCCGGATTTTACCAGGTTGGCTGGAGCAAAGAACCGAAAACGCCGGATCTGTTAAAAGCGTATGGGGCGACCATTAGGTGCATTTTGCCAGAAAGAAAATCGACTCGCTGTTTTCACACGGGCGCTGAAAGTGTATGCGATATTATTGTTGCCAAAGCTTATTAGTAAGCAAGGGCTTTGCCCCTGCACCCCACCAGGGCACGGCCCTGGACGCGATGGGGGGAGTTCCTGGCAAGAATGCCAGCATGTGTTTGGGATTCTTGGCTTTTATTATCACCATGCTCTGCATGGTGATAACTGGTACCTACAAAAATAGCTCCGCCTGCACCCGCTCGTCCTGAGCCTGTCGAAGGATTCGAGCGGACAAAGAAGGATACAACCATGGTTTTTTATACATACATATTAAAATGCATAGATAGATCGTTTTATGTTGGGCATACGGACGATCTTGAGCAACGCCTAGCGCAGCACCAGTCTGGTAAATTTGAGGGATATACATCTGCCAGGTTGCCTATTGAAATGGTATGGGTAGGGGCTTTTGGTTCTCGATATGATGCATTTCTTGCTGAAAGGAAAATCAAGGGCTGGTCGCGTAAAAAGAAAGAAGCTTTAATTCGTAAGGACTGGCAAACTATATCTGAACTTAGCAAAAATAGACAGGGCGAACGTCAAGGACCGCTCGAATCCTTCGACAGGCTCAGGACGAGCGGTGGTGAACGGCATAAGAGGGTGCTGGCGGACTTGGTGCAGACTGGAAAACCTTGAGTGAGTAACTCTAACTAAAAAACAGGTATGGGATTTATGAAAAAACAGTGTCTTTTAGATCGCGAAAAAATAATTTCAACACTAACGGCTATGCAGCCGCTGTGTAACAAGCGCACAACTATCGATGCGACGGCGCATATTCTCTTTCAGATAAGCAATCGTGAGTTGGTTCTTAAGGCAACTGATCTTGAAATTAGCTTGCAAGCAAGTTGCCCCCTTCAGGAGTGCACGTTTGACGAGAGTGTCTCGCTTTTAGTGCAAGGTCGAAGAATTTTTGAGATAGTCAAAGAGCTTGAAGGGCCTATAGAGTGTGCATTTGAAAATAATCAACTCGAATTGCGCGCCCAGAGCGTGCACGTGCAGTTGAATGTGCAATCAGCAGATGACTTTCCGCGCTTTCCTGAGCGTATCGAAAATCTGATGGGTATCGAGCGAGCGCGCTTGCTCGATTTATTACGGCGCGTTATTTTCTTAATTCCGCAAAATAACAGCAATCCAGCCCTGAACGGCCTTTTTGTTGAGCTTTCTGCGCAGGGCTTATCGATGACCTCCACAGATGGGCACTGTCTTGTGCAGGTTCAGACGAGTGATTATCCATCAGAGCAGCCGCGCTCGTGGCTGTTGCCACGGCGTGCAGTGTTTGAACTGAAAAAATTGCTTGAAACGGTTCCTGATGCCATGGTCTTTGTAGGGGTCTGTGAGGGCCAGCTGGTCTTTTCGGGCGAACTATTTAACTTCTTCACACGTCTTATCGCGCAGCCGTTTCCTGAATATCGGGCAATCTTACAGCAAGAGGGTTTTTTGCCAGGAAGTATTGATCGCTCACTTCTGACTAAATCTCTCAGGCGCTCAGCATCTCTTTTATCAGGGCAGTTTGTTGCTACGCGTTTTACTTTTTCGCCCACAAGCGTGCGCATTGCGCTTAATAATAAGGGCGTGGGAGCGCTCGATGAGACAATCCCTCTGAAAAGTTTTAGCGGGACGGCGCTCGATATCAGGTTTTATGCTCCCTATTTATTGGATGGCCTGCAAATATTTGACGAGCAGGACGTTTTATTTCACGTTAAGAACGAAACGAGTCCCCTCATGCTGGTGTCTCAAACGCCGCAACTTGCGCTGACGTTTCTAGTCATGCCGGTTTCTCCGGTTGCAGGATAACAAGAGGGGCCTCTGGTGCTGGTAACATCGCTGCTGGTGCGGCACTTTCGCTGTTTTACTGAGCAGGCCGTGGAGTTCACACGGCCGCTTACTGCTATTGTGGGCCCCAATGGCTCGGGGAAGACGTCGCTTATCGAGGCGTTACACTACGCCTGCTACGCACGCTCGTTCAAAACGCATCTTTCTCAAGAGATTATCCAGTGGGAGCAACCCGGTTTTTTTGTGCAGGTAGCTGGTGATACTACTGAGAATGAGCCGTGGGAATTACGCTTTACTGTTACCCCGACCAAAAAATTGATTCGATCACACGAGCGGACGCTCACGGGCTTTGCGCAGCTTTTTGACTATTACCGGGCCATTAGCATTGTCGAGGATAGTCTCCTCCTAATTCGCGGACAGCCGTCAGATCGCCGGGCGTTTATAGATCATGGGCTTTTTCTACAAGATCCTTCTTGTTTGAAAGAGTTGCAGCAATATAAGAAAATTATACGACAACGCAACGCGCTCTTGGGCCACCGAGAACCGAATCGAACGCTTTACGACATCTGGACTGAGCAGTTACAGACACAAAGCGAACGGGTTCGGCAACTACGCCTCGATTTATTCGAAAAATTAACCGGATTGGTCAATGAGATGCTCACCGAGTGTAACGCAAAACATAGGCAAATTATCTGCCGCTATGAACCAGTAGTGTTTCGAGAGCAACTTTATGATCGTGAATGGCGCATGCAGCGCTCGCTCTGGGGTGCGCACCTTGACGAGATTGTCCTCGTCTATAAAGACCAACAAGCACGCGCCTATGCCTCGCGAGGGCAGCAAAAACTACTCTTAGTACTCTTTAAAATCGCGCAGCTGCGTTTGCTTGGCAAGCCAGCGCTTCTATTAATTGATGACTTTTTTACCGATCTTGACGAAGCTGCGATTGGCGATATACTTCACATTTTAACCCGCTATGCATCGCAAGTTATTGTGACCGTTCCGCAACAAACGCATCTTCTGAACATTTTAGCGCAATGGTCCCCGCAGATCGTGGTTCCAAGCGCATAAGCGTTACTGCTTGAATAAAAGAAGAAAAAGTTGCCGTTGGAAGCAATAAAAAAAAGTGCGGAAATTTGACTTTTATTCACGAGGTGACATACTAGGAAGGTACGGATGCAAAAACATTCGTACGAATTAATTAAGGCTTCATTACTACTCTCCTTTTTCCACCGCGCTGATATTTCTATCAGTGCGGTGGTTTGTTTTCTGTATAGTTCTACCTCGAATTTTGCCACTCTGTCAACTCTTGAACAGGGCGAACGTGCCATTGCCAATTGCCAGAAAGGGTCCGGACGAGGGCTTTCCCCTAATTATTTTTCGTTAGTGGTCAAAATTAAAAGTTGACACCGCGTGTAATTTTTCATAATATGTAATATTATATATTGTCTAAATTGAATATTGCAAAAAGAGCCGGCGATTACTTAAAATTACCCGAGGGCAGGCGCTCCCGGCTTAAATCTAGCAGTTCATAACAATTGAAAGAGAGATGATCATGTTTACTAAAAATGTAAAAACGTACGCGATAGCTAGTGCCCTTTTAATGGGGCTTGGTTTTATGCCAGAGGTACACGGCATGAAACGCAAGAGGACCGAAGAAGAGCGCCCCAAATCTCCTGTTTTGTCGGAAGCGACAAAGAACTTGCTTCTTGGGGCAAAAACGGGAGACATGTACGAGGTAACATCGTCGCTCAGATTGAATGCTGATATCGAAGGTTGTCTGGGGAAGAATACGGCGCTTCGCCTCGCTTGTGACGGGGGACATGTCGAAGTTATTGCGCATCTCCTTTCGTGGGGGGCATCAAAAGAGTCTATTGGTGCATATGGGTGGACGATTTTGCAAAGTGTGTGTGCTTCTCAGGTGCCAAACCAACTAAAAATACTAAAACTGCTCTTTGATGCTCACGTTAATCTTGACGCGCTCTCCTCTGATCAACAATCGGCGGTGTACATCGCAAGTAAGCGAAGGCATCATGAAATTGTCGGACTTTTGGTCAGTAAAGGAGCCCTTGTTGTTCCTGAAGACGTTAATATCAAAGGCTCACTCAACCTAACCAAAGAACTCTTCCAGGCCGTTCTATTCTGGGATCTGGTAGGAAAAGGGCAACGGGTAAATCAATTTGATTACCAGGGGCCGGTTGAGGCAATTAGAAAGGCCACTAGTAATGACCCAGAATTTGTAATGGCGTTAATCTTGCGCCCGGGGCTCGCCTTCCATATTTTTTCTGCGCTTCCTCATGAGGTGCGGCATGCCGTGCTTAAAGTAATTTTTTCGTTTATTACCAAGCAAAACGACAATCCATTTGACCATGAACAGATCATGGGGATGGCGCGCTATCTCATACAACAGAATGTGCTCTTCTCTTTCTGGTGGGAAGAGTTTGCGAAGCTGGCAGGAGACGTCCAACAAAATCTAATCCAGGGCTGTGATTTGCGGGGGCCACTCTGCACCGCCTGTACCAACGGTAACCTTGCCATAGTAGATTATTTATGGCGCCAAGGAGCTTGTCTTCATGGAGATATTAAGTTCGACCCACTTCGTTCTGCTGCCCAGGCTTTAAACCATCAGGTGGTGGCATTTTTGCTGAGTAAAGGAGCAGTAACCTTTAACCAAATTACGTACCCCCTTATCCCCAACGAAGACGACCTCGAAAACCTTGAACGGCTACAAAAAATCACCAGAATGGTATATGCGGCAAAGTTGTGGAACCAAACTTTACAGGGCAACAATCTCACCGAGAACGACAAATCTTTTATTGACAACCTAGTCCTTTTTAACCCAGAGGACCTCCTCCCGGCGCTCTTTAAGGCGCTACTTCTTGAACCGAGGAATGCCTTAAAACTGTTCTGCTCGTTGGTCAAAGATGCCAAAGGCCAAAAAAATGTTATCAAGGCCTTTTTTTCTGAGACCACCCCCCTTTGTTGCCGTCATGAGACTCATTTTGACATGGAAGATATGCTTGCGCTTACTACCAATGTAGTACGTGAAACTAACCGTCACCCCATCATCATAAGCGGGCTCAACAAATACACTTCTCCGCCCTTTATAAGTGTTGTTGCACAGCGCGTTTTCCCCCGCTCTGGGCAGGTGATATAACTATGCATCCAGGCTACGTGTGTAGGGCATATGAAAGTAATAGATAAACACCGCAGAGTACAATAAGTGCGCCAATACAGGCGTTAATAGCACGCCTGTGGCGCAACATCCACGTGCCCTTTATGTACATGACAATATTCGAAAGGGTGGTCCACCAGCTGATAGATCCGGCAAAAATGCCGCTTACTAAGGCGAGAACCCCACCTGGTGTTGTAGGATTGAGTCCCAACTTTGCAAAGAGCGCTATAAAAATAAAAAATGTTGTGACGTTTGAGATCGTCAGAAGAAACATAGAGACAAGAATAACGGGTGTTGTTAGCACAAAGGGCTCTGCCGAGGCTGGGTCGTGTGGACGGGTCATGATAAGACGTAGCCCCATGGCGATAAGCAGAAATGCACTAATTGCGGTCAGAAGGCCCTGATAGGCATACAAAAACCCCAAAACGAATGTCAGTCCCAGTGATGCTAATAGGGCATAGAGCGTGTCTGCGGTTGCCGCACCAAAACCGGCAATTATCCCGGCACGCAACCCTCCCTCAAGAACCAACCGTGCACAGACTATGCCAACGGGCCCAAGTGGAATAGAGACTAGGTACCCGACAGCCAGAGCTTTGATGAATATGAGAATACTTTCCATTGGCTAGCGACCCCCGAACCGCCGTTTTTTTCTTAGTATACCCCAGGAATATGTCCAAAACTAATTGTTCTCAGACAATTTTTTAAAGAGTTCATCAACACGTTGTTCAGCACCGCCCAGCAAGCGTTTTTCTTGTTCAATATCTCCCAAATAAATTTCTGTGGTCGCCGGCGAGGTATGTCGCATTGCCAATTGTACATCGTAAAGCGATGCGCCAGCAGTGATTGCCATCACCCCAAACGTATGTCGCAGACTGTGTGCCGTTATTCGGCGACTATCCATGCCCGCCATGCGCAGGCGCTGCTTAATAATACGCGAAAGCGAATTGGTCGTAATCTGTTTACCAAAATTTCTATCGCTAAGAGAGGCAAAGAGCGGCTCGCGCGCTAAACCCGGTTTGCGCATAGCAAGATACTCGGTTATAGGCGTAAGCGCGTCGTGGGGCACCACAATAAATTCGTCTTTCCCTTCACGGCCCTTGCCGTGAATCCAGAGAATGGCATCCTGTGCACGCAGCTCGAGATCGGCAATAGTTGCCCGCTTGATTTCGATCAGGCGAAGCCCCGTCCTGAAAAGCAGGTTTATAAGCGCATAATCGCGCAGGTTGGCTATTACAGGATCCCCGGTATTTTTGATCGATGCCAGCAACTGCATGATCTGCTTTGTTGTCAGCGCATGTTTGTGGTGAATTTTCGTCGAACGGCGTACCCCCTTCACGCCTTTGGCGATATTAGGGTACTTGAGCGTACTTTCGGTCCACTCAAAAAACCGGCGCACAGCGACCACATAATTGGCCCTCGTAAACGTCTGGAGGCCTTTTTTTGCAAGAAATTCTTTGTACTGGAGAATGGTTTCTCGTGATAGCGTGCCGGCTGGAGGGTTTTCTATGAGCCACTGAAAAAATTGGGAGAGCGCGCTTTTGTACGTTGCGCGCGAACCAGGTGTAATGTCCTGTGCTGCTAAAAAATCAGCAAGCCAATCGGCATAGCCACCAGTCTGGGCTGGCTGCTGGGCAGCGGCGGGAATTATCACGGCATTTTCGCTTACAGGTGCTTTTTTGGCCATTACCATTTATTCGTTCGAGCGCTTGCTCTATCCCCAATTTTGGCCTACCAATGCTGGTGCTCCAGCTCACTTTGTTGCATATTCTACCACGGGCAGCCGATCCATTGCTAGTTTTTTGTGCGTTTAATCAGGGCGTGATCATTTAAAAGCCTCAAAGATACAGCATTTTTATGAGATGGTCGAACTGACAGTTGTTTGTGATTCGCTTTTCCCTCAAAGACTCTCCTGAATCAATCTTTTTGAGAATAAATAGTGCAAAATCCTTCAATATGCTGAGGTTTAAAGCTGCTCTCCAATTTCTAATGGTTGATCGGTCCGAGCCAAACTCCTCATCGAGAGAACGATGACATTGATTTTCAATTGCCCAATGGGCTCGAGCAAGCGCAGAAATTTTCTTTGCATCAGATTCCAGGCTGCTTATGAAATATCGCCTCTCGGTTATGGTACGTTTTCCAATCGTCCTGGAACTGATAATAACGCTTATTGATCTTAAACCTTTCCACTGGTTGCGGGCATAGATCCATTTGATATATCCCGTTGATATGCATATGCGCTTTTCGAAGCGGTTTCTCGATTTTTCAAATATCTCACATCTGCTACAAATGCCTTCTAGATCACCATTTCTTTCAACGTCATCAAAGAAAAGCTTTACGTCTGCGTGTAATTGGTGTTGATTCCCCTTTAAGACCAATAGATAATCGCCATCTTTATCAATAATTTTTTTAGCAGTTTTTCTTTGTGTGTGCATTGCGTCTGCAGTTACGGCAACACGAACCAGATTAAGCTTTTCTAGAAGGGGTGGAGCCGCCGTTATCTCATTGCTTTTTTCCGCTATTTTCTCATGAGCAAGAACTCGACAATTTGCAACATCAAATGCTCTTAAACAATTGAACCCACAAGCATTATCTTCTTTCCCGTCGATCGCAATATGCTTGCAATCAACACTTTCACAGAGTGATTCTTCCCAGTATTGCAGCCAGAAGTCTAATTCGAGTGGATCTATAAAGTTTAATGCTCGCGAAAAAGTGCTCCTTGAAGGTATACCAAAAGGCATATCGAGCATCAATTCAAGCTCTTCTTTGTGCCGAATGCCAAACTTGTTGATTGCAACTGCGGTATTTGATTGTCCCAATATGGCAAAGATTGCGATTGCGATAATATTTGCAAGTGAGTGTTTTTTACAGCGATCCATCCGTGGATCTGGAATTGCCCCAATTACTTCAAAAAAATTTACAAATTTTTCCGACGACGCTATAGTTTGCAGGTGTATGTTGCTCATTTTTTCTCCTTGAAAAAGGTTGAAAAGTTGTTTTGTGAGCAACATACACTCTTTTTTTCAAACAGCAAACCCCTAGCATCTGCAAATCTACTCGAATCGCCCCTCTTGACAAAGAAAATATTAAAAACCTCTTACTTCCAAGCTTTTAAATGAACATGCCCTGGCGTTTAATAGCTATAGAGAAGTTACTTCAAGTGCGACCAAACGCCGTTCGTCCTGAGCTCGCTCATCCTGCCTGCCCACCGGCCTGTCCTCCGGAGCCCGTGTACTCTTCTTGCGAGAATCTTTGCACCCGCAATGGCGAAGGGGGAAGCCTGCATGCTCTTGTACGTATTTTTGCAGTCACAAGGGCGAAGCATGTCCTGAGCTTGGCGCAGGGGGAAGCCTGACGAAGGATCGAAGGGCGCGAACGCAATGCGATTAGTTGTTTTTAAAGTACGAGCTCCATATATCCTCGGACATAAGGGGAGGTATTTCTATGAGTTTTTCTTGGTCTGTTTGATCATCATTACCATTCAAGGAATTAATGCCAATCCCTTCAAGAGGATAGTTTTCTTGTCGAGGGCTAATAGGCTTTCTTTTTTTACCAGACGTTCCGTTCGGCGCCTGTTTTATATCGTTATTTTCTTCATATTTTTCTCTGATCCGCTTATTTTCGACCTCCTGTCCAACCAAACCCAACGTCTGTGGGGCCTGCGTGCGACCCGTAGTATCCCAAAGACGTTCCTCTGTAAATCCCCGTTTCCTAAGGAGCTCCTGTAGGCGCTTCTGCAGCTGCTTAGGGGAGAGTTTATTTATTGTCGGTACAGAGAGAAATCCAAACCGACGCAGAAATTTGGGGACGCTCTTAATCTTTAAAAAGCCATACTTTTTACCAACGGTACGAATATCGTCGTTTTCGATTTTCTTCTTTTTTTCATAAATATAGATAGCGAGGTCCAGAGTAAGTGCATCTTTTTCTTTTTTCTTTAAATGATGGCGGCCACGCTGGGGCAGCTTCTGAGGCCCGACAAAGCGCTTCAATGCTTCCTGCTCAACTTTTTCTAATTCTTCAAGAGGCATTTCATTCAAGCTTAGTACGCCAGGCAAATTAAGCACAATTGTTACCAAGGAGCACAATAATTGCGTGGGCAGATTTGTTATTCCCAGGCCATTAAAAACCGCGTAAATAGTATCGCCGCTTATTTTTTCACCAGCCTTTAACCGCTTAAAAAGCTCTTTTGTAGCGGCAATTTTTATCTCATTGCTGAGCTCATCTCTTAATTGGGAAGCTGTTTTTGGCTTTTCTTGCTGATTGCTTTGCACGCGCGACAGCGGTAAATATATATTCGTATTTTGCTTCATGGCGCTTATAAATACACCCGAACATAAAAACCCTACCAGCAGCAGGGCTACCCTACAAACAAAACGTACTTTTTTATTCATGATGGTTTCCTATTTCTTTGTCTATTTATTCGTCTTCTTCCAGCACTTCTTTATCTTCGTGCTGTTCAATCTTCTCACCATTCTCCTCGCTGAGATCTTTTATATTTTCGAACATAAAGCGCGGCGTTTTTTCTTCTTGTTCTTCAAATAAACCCCCCGCCATTAGATCATCCCTATTACCACCATTTAGTTGGTTGAAGATCATCTCTTCATTAAAACCGCTTTTTTGCTGAGGGCTGATAACCTTTATTTTTTTATGGGGCGTTTTGTCTAGTTCCTGCCCGAGATTAGTCGACCCCTGCGTTGTGTCATGCTTTTCTTCTTCTATTTCTCTAATCCGCTTATTTTCAATCCGATTTTCGACTATCCGACCAACAAAGGCCAACGGCTGCAAAGTCTTTGTCAGGGCCCGAAGACGTTCCTCTGGAAATCCCAGTTCTTCAAAGAGCTTCTGCCACCGCTGCTCAGAGAACAATTTCTGTAGTACAGTTACACAGGGGAAATTAAACCGGCGCAGAAACGCGGCAACGTTAATTATATTTAAAAAACCATACTTTTTGCCAATGGCACGAATATCGTCGTTTTCGATTTTTTCCTTTTTTTCATAAATACAGATAGCGAGGTCCAGAGCAATGGCCTCTCTTTCTCCCTGCCCTAAACAACGACGAGATGGCTTTTTTAGTTTTTTATCGAAAATGCTCTTCTGCTCAACCACATTCTTTTCAGGAACGATCGGCACCACCATCTCTGTCTGGGCCCTAACATCTAAGAGAGGATTTTTCAGTTCATTAAGAATTTTTTGCAGCTTCTCATAAGTGAGGCTCCTGAGTATGCACAGGTTAGGCAATCCCAGCATATTCAGAAAATTGGTGACGTTTTTAATATTTTTAATGCCGTGATTCTCACCAATATCACAAATATCGCGACTATCGGTTTTTTCCCCATTTACCATAACAAAGGTAACGATATCCCAAATGATCGCGTCTTTTTCTTTCTTCGTTAAACGACGACAACGATTATACCAGCCCTCGTCTCCTTTTTCGTTGGGAATGATCTTTGGTGGGGTCTCCACACCACCATAACCAGACTTTTTATTTTGCGCTACGGGCAGAGATTTTGGCTGTTTCTGTTCCTTAGTAGTACCCCGACGGTGATCACCAGTAACTTTCCTGACACCCTTATTCTTGTTATTCTCATTCACGGGAATAATATCCCTGGGCGCTTGTAGAGCTTGGGGCGGTCCTAATTTCTGTTGTAAATCATCCAGCGCTATAAGATCATCCAGCTCCACTCGCACCAAAAGGCTGGGGATTTGTTCTTTGTTAAATACATAGCCTTTCTCCACGAGATGCGTACATAGTGCTAATTGAGTACACCGTGGAAAACTGGTGTAATAATCAAAAATAAGCTTGCGCAGCTTTTGTTGCTGCTTAAGCAACCCCCCTAGTCCGAGCTTGAGCATGTCATTCGGAGGCTGCAACCCCAACTTATTGAGCACAAAACCATCAAGCGTTTGCGGGAATGCCAGATGGTACTTGGTTGTGCACAATTGTGCAATATCACCGTAATCGAATTCTTGGTTACGGCGTATCTGATTGTCTACCAGGGCATAGATGTCCCCAGTAATAGCGTGTATTTCGACAGGGCTGAGATCGTCAACCGATCTGCGTTTAGTTTGGTGTACAGGCTGCTGTTGGAGTTGTACGACAGGAGGAACCGTATTGAGTCTGTTTATCTGGTTCTCCGGCTCAGTGTCTTCTGTGAGATCGACTATCTCTTGTTTTATAAGAGGCTGTTTCTGCTGTGTATCCATAGCAGTCAGGCAGGCGCCTGCCCCTAAAAATCCAATCAGCAGGGTGCCCCGATAAACAAAACGTACTTTTTTATTCATGATAATTTCCGGCTATTTTTCATGGTGGTTTTTAAGCATTTACACATTGTATCTATTTAATAATATTTACAATAATTAACTATAACATATTTTAAAATTAATTCAATGATTAATTTTAATTTAACAGACGGAGGGGCTTTGCCCCCCAGCCTTCGCAACATAGATTAGTTGTTTTACTGCGGTAGAGCCTCAGGCTAGATACTGGCCAATATCGTCTTCCGGCCTGTTGTTATCTTGCTTTCCGCTGTTCGTGCTGAAATTCTGCTGAGATAGCCCACCAAAAAGCGCCAGCGCCCGTGCTTCAGGGGGAGTTATCCTATTTAGGCTTGCCATAGCGGTTGCTTGTAACATCATCTTAAGCAGCCTGCTTCCCCCCTGCGGGCTTTTGGGGGGATCTGTTATTCCGTGGTTGGCAAAGATCGTCTTGATCTTGTGGAGCGTTAACTTTTTCCCAGCTGCTCGCACCTTGAAAATGGCAATAATTATGGACCATAGCGTCTTTTGATCGAGCATTTTCATGAGCCCTTCGGGACTCTCTACTTCTATCACAACGGGGGGTTTTAAGGGGATAGGTTCCTCGATTTCCGTTTGCTGCTCTGGCAGCCCATCATGGGACAATACGGCTCGCTTATACTTTACAAATTCTGAGGAAGTCATCTGGTTTAATGTCGCCATGGCAACGTGCAATCGCGGCATAAATCTTATCAGCTTCCCTATCTCCCGTGGTTTTGTGGGGAGCCCCGTTACCCCATGATCGGTAAAGATCTTAGAGACATCAGAGCTCGTTACATTTCTCCTGGTTTCCCGAACCTTGAAAAGAGCAACTATTATCGAGTCTACTGTCTTCGGATCGAGCGCTTGCACAAGCATCTCGGGACTTTTGTTAGTACTCGTTTTTACTGTCCCAAGAGGAGCTTTCTTAGGGGTTCTCACCTCTTTTTTATGTTTTTTCCTTGGTTGGGAAAATATCTCCCCCCCTTCTGTCTGTCCTTCTGTCTGTGAGGAGAGCCCACCAACAACCGCCGGCGCTTCTTGACGTTTTTTGCTGCCAGGCACCACCTTTCTCCCGGCTTCTCGCGCATTAAAAGTGGCAATAATTATGGACCATAGTGTCGTCTTCTGATCGAGCATTTTTGCATTGTTTTGCAAATTACCATTCTTGTCGGTAGAGTTTGTTCGATTCATAGCGCAAAGAAAGGCGCCCGAACAAAAAAGTCCCGCACACAACACCAGTCTGTGCACGATTATACCACCAGTAATCTTCATCTTATTTTTTACTTTCGAGTTTATGCCACCTGTTTTTAGTTTTCATCAAAAAGCTCAGCATTTAATATCTTGTTTAAATCTGGGTCGTCATAGGGCTCCATATCCCGCCTATCATCGCCTTGATCAAGATCTTGTTGCGTGAGCTGCTGGGGAGACGCAATGACAAATACTTCCCTTAATTTACTTGATTCCATTGATTCCTTTAATTTTTTTGATTCTTTAGGCCGTTTCGGTGATAAAGTTTCATTCCCCGCGGGAAGACGACGTTTTCTTTGCTTTTGAGCGAAACAATCTTCTTTGAAATAGCTTTGGGATAGTTTGTTTGTATTGCCGGATAAGAGAGATTTTAGCTTTTTCCCACACAATTCACCCTTCAGGGCATACTTCAGAGCTTCCTCTAAGGAATCAGGACGAATTTTTAGCAGGACCGTTGCAGGAGGTATGTGAAGAACGACGGAAGGAAAGTGCGTCCTGCTATATTGACCAGGTCCTATAATTACCCCGTGCTTTTCAGCAATCTGGCGTATTTCGTTGCCTGTTAGGGGCCCCTCCGTCCTTAACTGACGGAACACATCGTTAATGATGGCTTCTATTTTCTCCTTGCTTAGAGAGTCTCGCAACAGAGAAAGCCTTTGTGCATCGCCACGGTGTAAACCCTTACTCTCTGGTACCAGACCAAAAAACGCCATTACTTGGGGATTTATACTTTCCCTGCGCTCATCGCCGCACTGTTGTGTATTAAAGTTCATGGCTCCGAGAGACGAGCCTAAACAGAAAAGCCCTGAACAGACCAGCACATTCATGGTTTTAGAAAAAAGAATGTTCATAATTATTATCCCTATTATTGTTATTGTTCATTAAGATAATTTAATAGATTGCCAGATAGACCTTCAAGAGTATTGGGCAAGCCGAAAATATTTAGCGTATCTTGCGGATCATCGTTATCCTTTTTAAAAGTATCATCTATACTCTTCTCCTCTGAAAGATCCTGCTCGAATCCAACGGGCACCTGTGGGATTTGGCTATTTTCGCTTCCAATCAATCCCAGTATTTGATTATTATACTCATTGCCGTTTTGAATGAAATCCTGGTGCTGGAACTGCTGGGGAGTCGGCTTGACGATTTTTTCCTCTAATTCTTTAACCCTTTTCGGGAATACAAGACTGTCTTCCCCGGGAAGGGATCGTTTTTTCAAATGGCGAGTGAAACAATCTGGCTCGAAATACTGCTGGACGAAATTGGATTGTTTCCACACATCACCACCGCCGAGGAAAGATTCTAATACCTCACCACACAATTCACCCTTCAGGGCATACTTCAGAGCTTCCTCTAAGGAATCAGGACGAATTTTTAGCAGGACCGTTGCAGGAGGTATGTGAAGAACGACGGAAGGAAAGTGCGTCCTGCTATATTGACCAGGTCCTATAATTACCCCGTGCTTTTCAGCAATCTGGCGTATTTCGTTGCCTGTTAGGGGCCCCTCCGTCCTTAACTGACGGAACACATCGTTAATGATGGCTTCTATTTTCTCCTTGCTTAGAGAGTCTCGCAACAGAGAAAGCCTTTGTGCATCGCCACGGTGTAAACCCTTACTCTCTGGTACCAGACCAAAAAACGCCATTACTTGGGGATTTATACTTTTCCTGCGCTCATCGCCGCGCTGTTGTGTATTAAAGTTCATGGCTCCGAGAGACGAGCCTAAGCACAAAAGCCCTGAGCAGAGCAGTATATTCATGGTTTTAGAAAAAAGAGTGTTCATAATTATTATCCTTATATTTTTATTTTTCCTGCTTTCAGGTTACATCTAGTTACCCGAAAAGAGTTCGGCATTTAATATGTCGTTCAAATCTTTGTCCTCGGTGACCTCGAGGGGTAAATCTCCATCAAAAAGCTCAGTATTTAATATATTGTTTAAATTTGGGTCATGGGTGACATCGAGGAACGCCTTATCGAAATCTTCGGCAGGCTGAATACCAGCGGGAGGAGGAATGACCAATTCTTCCGATCCCCCGGATTCTTTAAGCCGTTTCGGTGATAAAGTTTGATTCTCTGTGGGAAGACGACGTTTTCTTTGCTTTTGAGCGAAACAATCTTCTTTGAAATAGCGCTTGACACAATCGGTCAGTTTTTCTACATCGCCGGACAAGAGGGATTTTAGTTTTTCCCCGTACAGTTCACCCTTCAGGGCATACTCCAGGGCTTTTTCTAAGCAATCAGGGCAAATTTCTCGCAGGACCGTTGCAGGAGGTATGCGAAGAACGCTATTGGGAAAGTGTGCCTCTAGCCATGGACCACGTGGGATAATTACTCCGTGCTTTTCAGCAATCTGGCGTATCTCGTTGCAGATTAGGAATCCCGTTGCTTTTAACTGCCCAAAAATATCTTTAATTATGGCAGCTGTTTGCTCTTTACTTATTGACTTTCCCAATTGAGAAAGCCTTTGTGCATCGCCACGGTGACTTACATCACTGGGCTGACTTTTTTCTTGCTCTGATACCTGTACCTGCCCAAAAAACGCTAGAACTAGGGGATCTATACGTTCCTGGTCGCGCTGTGTATTAAATTGTTTATTAAACTGTGTATTAAATCGTTCAAAACACTTTTCGTCGAAATACTTACTCGTAAATGAAGGGTTTTCTTCTAAAAAATTTTTCATCTGGAGGTCTTTAAGCTTATTCCCGCATAGCTGGCCCTTTAAGGCATACTCCAAAGCTTTACGTAAATCCTTAAGGGGAATCTTGTTTAGTATTGTCCAGACTGGTATACCGAGAGTTTGAGGGCACAATTCGCTTATAATCCGTTGCTTCTTTGGGATGCCTTTGATCTCGCGGTCCTTAAAGATGCGGAATACATCTGCCCTGCGCAGAGGCTTTCCTTTCCACAAAAACTTAAAAACATCTACAATCAGATTGTCAATTTGGTTCTTGCTCAGACTCTTTCGCAGTTGGCCAGGGGTGAGTTCTTCGTTATTGAACGGTTGGTTCATGGCTCCGAGAGACGAGCCTAAACATAAAAGCCCTGAGCAGAGCAGTGTATTCATGGTTTTAGAAAAAAGAGTGTTCATTATTATTGTCCTTATATTTTTTATTTTTTACTTTCAAGTGGAGCTCATATTTAAAAAACAACTAATCACTCGGAGCTGCCTTCGGTCCCTCGCTCATCCTGCCTGTCCTCCGGAGCCTTGGCGCAGGGGGAAGCCTGCCGAAGGACGGGCACAGAAGTTGGGGAGATGGGGCTGTGCCCCATCAAACTTCCCGCTTATAGGTTCGCGAATAAAAGCACCCTGCGTTAGTTGTTTTTAAAGTACGAGCTCCATAGCTCTAAAGGTAATTAAATAGATTTCCAGATAGATCTTCAGGAGTGTTGGGCAGGCCGAAAATATTTAGCGTATCTTGCGGATCATCGTTATCCTTTTTAAAAGTATCATCTATACTCTTCGCCACAGAAAGATCCTGCTCGAATCCAACGGGCACCTGTGGGATTTGGCTATTTTCGTTTCCAATCAATCCCAGTATTTTATTATGCCCCGTCAATTCCTTTTTTTCTTCTTCTTTGGTTTCGGCCCAATGCGCAAGGGCCTGTTGTTCTGTTTGATTCAATTCTTCAAGGGACATTTTGTTTAAACAATACAGGTTGACGTCCACTTTAAGAGTGTGAATGATTAGTTTACTCATCTCCGCAGTGCGTTTCTTTGACAAACTCTTAAGCTTACAACCCATAAAAACCCTATACGCGCCATCGAGAGTCAATCTGCTTTTGTTTTCCTCCCGGTTTTCTCGTAGTCTTTTAAAAAGAGCCCTTATTAAGGTACATTTTTCTTCTGGAGTTAAACGTCTATTCCTTTCCGGCCTTTCGAAGGGGTTCCAAGGATGTATCAACCCCTTTTTCTTTTGGCTGAAATTATCCAAACGGTACCGAGTCTTCATGGCGCAGAGAAAGGCGCCTGAGCACATAAGTGCCATACAAAGCATCAGACTGTACATAATTTTACCGTAATTATTTTCCATATTCCATCCCCTTCCAAAGTTCAGGGAGAGGATCATTCTCAAACGATGCAGGCCCAGTATAATACTCGCTTATATCATCAAAGCGTCCGCTCATCGCTTGCCAATCAGCAACAAAGCGCTCGTCTTTTTGCAGGGCAACAATCATCTTTAAGACATTAAGAATCGCCTTGGTCCCGGGATTAGTCTTGTTTTTTCTTATATTCCCGTTCTGGACCCGTTTTTTCATTCCATTATTGATCAATTTCACATCATTTTCTCGGCCAAGTCGAGTTACAATTCCCAATATGTTTTCATCCGTATACGGATACCCGTATTTCCCAAGGTAATCCGTAATATCTTTTCGACTGAGTCTTTTGCCCCGTTCTTTTATGAGTCTATCTATTAGCGTTCGTAACGCATCGTCTTCCTCTCGCATTCCCCGCTCTCCCCTTTTTTTCATATATTTAAGTCCCATTTGGCCTAATGTACCCATCAGAAATTGCGCGATAGAGCCCCTGCCACCACTCAGACCCACACCATATTTTTGGGCTATCTCCCCAATATCACCTAGCGATATTTTCGGGAGACGAGCATAGATCTCATGATTGATGGCACGCTTCTCTGTACCGGTTAAGCAATGAGAGCCGAGAATTTCTGATACTCCCAAAAATCCTGCGCCTACAAGCACGAGCAGACGAACATAAGCTCCAAATATATTCATAATCATCTCCTTATTATCCCTTTAAAGGGCTATTGGATTGTTTTAACTATAATTCTAAGAAAAGAGCAGCTTGCTCAAAGATACATCGGGCAAGCCATCCCTTTTATAAATCATACTCTTAATATAGATTTTAGAATATTTTTAAATTATTTGCAAATTAAAAATACACTAACTGGATATTTGATAATTTTATATAAAATTATAACAATCGGCTGTAACAGCATGCCAACAACCCCAAGTACTTGGGGTCCAAATTGTTCTTCTTGCTGATTACTTGCCCCCGCTATAGAGAAGTTACTTCAAACGCAACCAAACGCCGTTCGCCCTGAGACCCGCTCGTCCTGAGCCTGTCGAAGGATCGAAGGGCGCGAGCGCAACTTGATTAGTTGTTTTTAAAATACGAGCTCCATACTGGCAACATTTTGCCCAAGAATTGACTCGGCTCACTCTGTTTTTATTATTTTTTACACAGCATGGAGGATTATTGCCCATTATCCCAATCACTAAAGAGTTTAATGTTTAGGGTGTTGTTTAAATCTTCGTCTGCATAGGGCTCCATTTTCCGCCTATCAGCATCGATGCCTTGGTCAAGATCTTGTTGTTGCTGGGGGAGCGTAATGACAAAATTTTCCCTATAATAACCAGTGTTTGTTTCTGGGGCGTCATAAATCTCGGGATTTTCGTTTTTACCGTTGTTTTGATTGAGCTTCTCTTTTCTAAGCCTTTTCGGAGATACAATTTTATCTCCCTCTCCCTCTTTCTCTTGTTTGCGAAAGCGCCGTTTTTTCTGCTTTTTAGTGAAATAACCTTCCTCGAGATACTGGCTGGTAAAAGATCTATGTTTTTCTAAATACTCGTCTATAAGTTCTTTGAGATTCTTCCCGCAAAGTTCTCCTCTTAAGGCATACTGTTCAGCCTGATCTAAACGATCAAGGGGAATCCTATTCAACATCTTTCCGGGAGGTATACTTAAAACTAAACAAAACAGTTGGCTCGTTCGGGATGAATCTGTTGGGACCCCTGTGATATTGCGGGCCTCAAAGATGTCCCGTGTCTCAGAGGCTCTCTTAAAAGGATTGCCTGCCTTTAATTTACTAAAAACATCCCGAATAAGGGTTTTAATTTGATCATCGCTCAGCTTCTTTCGCAACTGATTCGGGGTGAGTTCTTGAACTGCTATCTGCCAGGTATCCATGGCTTTTAGAAGGGTGGTTGAGCCAAATAGCCCGGCACACAGCACCAAGCTATGCACGATTTTACCATAATTAACGTTCATGTGAATTCCTTTTTATGTTACTTATTTTTGGGATTTCCTACTTATATCACCATCAAAGCACTCGTTTTTCTCTAACAACCTTTCGCAATTTATCGTCCTTACACCTCAGTTACATCAAAAAATCCTGCGCCTACAAGCACAAGCAGGCAAACATAAGCTCCAAATATATTCATAATCATCTCCTTATCATCCCTTTAAAGGGCTATTAGATTATTTTACCTATAATTCTTGTAAACGGTATATGAAAAGAGCAGCTTGCTCAAAGATACATCAGGCAAGCCATCCCTTTTATAAACCATACTATTAATATAGATTTTAGAATATTTTTAAATTATTTGCAAGCTGGATATTTGATAATTTTATATAAAATTATATGGAGCTCGTACTTTAAAAACAACTAACCCGGGGTACTCTTACTTGCAGGTCTATGAGCGGGAAGATTGATGGGGCGCAGCCCCATCTCCCCAACTTCTGTACCCGTCCTTCGGCAGGCTCCCAGCCTTCGCTCCTAGAGGAGCTATGGCGGGCACGGCAGGATGAGCGGGGGGACCGAGTTAAGTCCTGGTTGATTAGTTGCTTTTTAGGTAACAGCTCTATAGCAACTGGTTATTATTAGTTTTTAAATTCCAAAGTTGGGGAAGGGGTTCATTCTCAAACGATGCAGGCCCAGTATAATACTCGCTTATATCATAAAATGCCTGTTTTTTTATATTCATTCTTACGTATCGTTCGCGCTTATGCTGTTTCGCAATCTTGGCAACTGCCAGTATCGGTTTCTTCTCGGTCAATTTTGTCAATTTGGTCAATATAACATCCTCTTCTCGCTCAATTCTGTTTAAAATTCCCCATATCTGAATACTCTTACATCGATACCCGTGTTTCCCAAAGGCATCGACAATTTGTTCTCGCGTGAGTTGGTCGCCCCTTTCTTTTCTGAGCTCATCAACCACCTTTCGCAATTTATCATCCTCTTCACGCATTCCCCGTTCTCCCTTTGCTATCATAAAAGTAAGCCCTTCGAAAAAGCCAAGTGTGATGCTTATGAAGTTTGCAATAGAACTTGTGCTTGAAAGCGATATGCCATATGGTTCGAGCAACTTTCCAATGTCGTTGATCGACGGCTCTTCCGCGAGATGACTGCAGATCTTCGCCCTTAGTTTACGCTTTTCCTGACCGGATAAGCAGCAGCGGGCACCAGGCATCTCGGATACACTAAAAAGTCCTGCGCATACAAGCACGAGCAGGTGGAGACAAGTCTCAGGCATATTCATAATTAGTTCCTCAAAAGGCTATTGGATATAATTCTTATTCTTATTCTTATACATCATATAAGACTTTTTAAGTCTTGCAAATACAAAAAAGTCTTCTTATTGAATAGTGTTAAACAATAGGTATTTGCCGGAAAAAAGTCGCTTTAGAATGCCCACGGGACACGCGTTTCATGTTTGGTATTATAGAAACATACAAGATGCCATTAAAAAGTAAAGCTTGCCTGCTTTTTGCGATAAAAATAAAATTATAAGACGCAATGCTGCAAATGCTACCATTCTGAACAGTTCTAGTCCCCCCACCCCCCTCTCGCCAAGCTATGTTAATAAATTAGGAATTGTTAACATAGAACAGACCCATGAATTTTCATGGTTATAGGCAAAATATAATGTCTGATCCCTCACCTCTATATAGACCTCGTACTTTAAAAACAACTAACCCGGGGTACTCTCACTTGCAAGTCTATGAGCGGGAAGTTTGATGGGGCGCAGCCCCATCTCCCCAACTTCTGTACCCGCAGGGGACCGAGTTAAGCCCTGGTTGATTAGTTGCTTTTTAGGTAACAGCTCTATAGAAAAGATACTTCAGGCACAACTAGACGTCACTGCGTCCCACCGCTCTTGGCAGCAGGCGAGAAAATATCAGAAAGCAAAACAGGGTTTATTTTATTGACAAAAGTATTTATAGCAGTAATCTTATACTTAACACAGCGCGCCATTTCAACCGCCGTACCGGCTATGGAGCTCGTATAGAGCTGTTATTTAAAAAACAACCAATCGCTCGGAGCTGCCTTCGGCCCCCTGCGGGTACAGAAGTTGGGCGTGGGGCCTGCGGCCCCACAAACTCCCCGCCTATATTTTCACAAATACAAGGCCCCCGGGTTAGTTGTTTTTAAAGTACGAGGTCTATACGTTAAAAACAACTAATACCACAATCACCAAATTATGGTTAAAATTGTTGCTGCTTCGGGGGGCCGAGATTAGATAACAGCTCTATAATATATAAAGGGGATCCATATATAGGTATACTAATTTTTTACTTAACCACAATTATTGTCAAAATCAAAGATAAAATAAATTAAATTAAACAAGGCAATGGAGATAGGCTGTGTATTTAAATAAACGTCCTTTCGGAAAATCGCGCAAATACGGATTTATACCCGCATTACTTGTCACTCTTGGCGGTGCGCAACAGGTCACCTGTATGCAAAAGAACCATAAGAATATTAATGCTTGTGCGTTATTAAAAACATTTAATCAATATGAGCTCATCAAAAAACCTTCGCCTATCAAACAGCTTTTACAGGCCGATAAGACTGGTGATTGGGCATTGGCAAAGCAAGTTCTTTCAAAATGTGTTCTTGGGATCTGTAGCACAGATAATAAACATTCCACCAAGGAACGAATATCGTATCTTAATAGTTTGATTGGCACGTTCTTAAAAAGAAATACAACACTCCTTCATTGGGCATGCCGTTTGGGCGATCTTCAAACTGCCCAATCCTTGGTACGATTGGGTGCAAACCTTGAGGCGCAAGGATGGCCATTACAAAGGCAACCACACTATGTAGAGGAATGGCGGGTACAAAGGCGGCCGCTCTATGTAGCATCAGAAAATGGCCACGATAAAATTGTCGCATTATTGCTTGAAATGGGTGCTCAAATTAACTATACCAACACAAAAGCCAGCTCCCCGTTGCATATCGCCAGCATAAAAGAACATCTTGGTGTTATTCGTGCTCTTAAAGAGGCGCATTTCGATTTTGAAATTAAGGATGAATATGGCCATACTGCTTTGCACCTGGCTTGCAAGATGGGCAAATTCAAAAGTGCGGATCTGTTGCTGGCACTAGGGGCGAACAAGAATGCCCGCGAACAAAATCGTAGAACTCCGCTATTTTTAGCCTGCATGGAAAATAAGCCAGAAATAGTAAAGTTGTTAGTAATGGAGCACGCGGATCCTAATATTCCTGATTTTCTAAACGAAAGGCCCTTAGATTACATATGTAGAGTTGGTAATTTTGAGATTGCCTTGATACTTATTGAAGGGAATGCACCGCTGACATCAGGAACTTTAAATGAAGCGCCTCTCCATATTGCATGTAGAAATGGGCATCTTAAAATCGTTGAGGCGCTTCTGGTAAAAAGAGCAAATCCTAATATGGAGGGATCTGACGGAACACCTCTCCATATTGCATGTAGGAATGGGCATCTTAAAATCGTTGAGGCGCTTCTGGCAAAAAGAGCAAATCCTAATATGGAGAGAACTGACGGAACACCTCTCTATATCGCATGTAGAAATGGGCATCTTAAAATCGTTGAGGAGCTTCTGGCAAAAGGAGCGAACCCTAATACGGAGGGACCTGACGGAGCCCCTCTCTATATCGCATGTTTACTTAATAACCTTGCTATGATTAAGATTCTAGTGGAAAGCGGAGCTAAGCTGAGTCCGAAACGGTATGGCGAAACCCCCTTAAGCATTGTCTGTTTAAAACAACAATATGCCATTGCAGAGTACTTAGTTCTCAGAGGAGCGGGCGAAGGTGTGAGATTTTCGAGTGAGAGTGATGAGCGGAAGCGAGATGCACCTATTGATTTACTAGACAGCCGTCCTCAAAGGCAAACGCTTCAAAGATTAAACACCGGCGCAAAGATAAGCGTACTAAAAAAGATCCCCCAGAGCAACACCGACAAAAACACTCTCCCTCAAGAGATTATCGGCCAGATTTGTTCGTACTTCGCAAGACCGGTTGTTTAACAATGCGTATAATGTTGACTGGTGCTATTTGATGAAGTTTGCAATCCCATTTTGAATCAACCGGTGATTACGACGAAATATGCTATCCTATACCGTGCTGCGCGCGCATAAAAACAAAAATTAGCGTATACTGATTTTTCACTTAATCACAGTCGTTATCAAAATCAAAAACAAATCGAAGGGTCTGCATGAAAAGAGGTATAATTTTATTGCCGCTGACACTCCTCCTGGGCTTTGGGCTAACACCATTTGGGCATGCCACCAACACACCACCTCTATATGACACAGATACTAGCAATATCCCTGGACTTGTACAGTATATGCAAACGCAACAGGAGCAAAAAAAACAGACGCAGGAGAAGCAGGGCTACACTAACGAAACCAACAAAACGGTGGAAGTTGAAGATGATAATACCGCTATTGATTGGTTTGGCAACGATCTCACCGAGTTGATTGATTAAATAGATGTGGTAAGCGAAGGTTGGATGCGGGCACAGAAAGAAATTTGGGTGATGGGGCGAAGCATGTCCTGCCCCCCCCGGCCTGTCCCCCGTCCTTCGACTTCGCTCGGGATGAGCGGGAAGTTTGGCGAAGGGGAAAGCCTGCATGCTCCGGCAAGGGGCTTCGAAGCAACAAGGGCGAAGCATGTCCTGAGCTTGTCGAAGGGGTCGGGAGCATGGTCGAGGGGTCGGATCAGAGTGACAGGATTTTTCCCCAAATCTCCCCTCCCCAAGATTCCTTTGGCAGACTTTGAGTCTCCTGTGGATTAGTCTGGTGAGAACGCAAAACAAGATACTCCAGAAAGGAACACTTTGGACGCGGCGTTGGCCAAAACGTTATAGAGTCTTTAGACTGCGTAACGATAGTTTTCAAATCGAAACTAAAAAAGCCCCTATGAATACCTTTGTCAGCGCCAAACGTTGTGATGCATTCGCCCGTTTTGGTATCCAAAAGCACGGCTCCCCCGCCCGTGTTGACTATCAGGATGGTGGCGCCATCGGGACCAAATTCGAGCGACTCGGCCCTATAATTTACAGGCATTTCTAACCGTACCACATCACCCGCCTTTATATCCCAAATCGCCACCACATCGTTGACCCTGCCGCGATAACAGACCGCAATAAATTTGCCCTTGAAAGAGCGAGTGAGTAAGTAGGCGCTATAATAAGAAAAAGGTTTATTTATTACTGTTTTTATAACTTTTTCTGTGTTGGCATCCCAAACCTCGATCGTATTGTCCCTTGTAAACGTTGCAGCGCTACCCTCTTTGTCAATGGCAATCACCTGGCTATCATAATGGTGCCCTTCTGTATATTTGTTCGTCTTAAGATCCCAAGATGCGACGACGCTATAAGGCTTGTCCATATTATCCGCAACAACTAGGATACGATCGCCCTCGGGGGTAAAGCCTATACAATCGATACGAAAGCCCGTAAGCGTAAGTGTTTTTAGTAATGCACCGGTCTGTATATCCCACAGATAAATACCCCCAGCCTGTACCTCTTCAAAAGCAACTGCGATGAGGTCGTTTTTCGGGCTAAAAACAACCTTAGAGACAGCGATACCATCAACATCGTCCAGATAGGTGAAAAGACATTCATTTGTCCGCGTATCTACCACTCTCACCATCTCTTTCTTATGCGCAAATGTTGCGATGCATTCGCGGGATTGAACATCCCAAAGATACACCCCTTTTCCAAAAGACGTCGCCAAAAACCGGTCATCGTAACTAAAGGTAGCAACTTTGACCCCCGCCAATGGGGTATTAAGCGCTTTTTGTGGATCCGTTTTTGCTTGGGTATCATAGAGAATAATCTTGTCATCTTCGAACACCATGGGCCTCTTAAACCCCATCAGCAACCACCTCTTATTATGGCTCAAAAGGAGTGATTTGCTGGGTGGCATATTGAAAGTTTGGCGCACCAGCTGCGGGGGGTTGGGGGAAAAACGCAGGCCCTTGGCCTTATTATTGCAAAAGTCCCTAAGTGCATTGTCAGTCAGGTACCTTTTTGGGGCGCCTGCAACATGCATTGCAATAGCCTTGCAAATGGCCAAAAGGACGAGCTTGGGGCAGCCGAGGCGACAAGCAACATCCAAAAGCTCCAACACTTGCTCAGGGTGAACTGACTCAGCGCAGAGCCGCAATTGTCGAGCCTCTTCACGTTGTGCAGACGGATTTGGTTGAACGAAAGTGTTGCAAACGGCCATCAGAGTTGGACGGAACTTATCGAGCAAATGAGAAGAAACATGAAAAGGGTCGAAGAGATATTCTAGCCCATATTCTAATCGAATACGGTCAGCACTTTTTTCTAGACTTTTTTCTAGTGATTCCATGGGCGGTTCGCCCTTTACACGCCGATCAAACACCGCAAAAAGCCTCAAGAGCTCGTTTAATGGCACCCCCCAGGAGGGGTGTTCGTCGCCACAAACATTCCGGTTCTGCCCCATATTTTGGAAGAGCGCGTTCTCAATGGGCCCCAAAAAGGTACGGTAGGGCTCTTGCACCATACGTCTATAATAGTCGAGTGGCGGTTGCTGCCGAGATTCCAACGGCTGTTGCATGCCGGCGATTCCGGTTGCAAGTACGCCAAACCAGGCTCCCATTACCACGGTATGCTTTGTCATCATAAGATAATCCTAACTTCGCATCGTTGCCATAAACTACCTCTACTGACGCAGAATATAGCAGATTATAAAGCGTATAGTTAGTGATTATTATTATTTATATTTTTCCCGAATCATTCTACCCCACGATTTCTCTTGGCTATAGAAAAGTATAAGGGGTTATAGTTCCCGCCCAAGGGCCGCCCCTATAAAATCACGGAATAACGGGTGGGGCCGTGACGGCCGCGATTTAAACTCTGGATGAAACTGGCATCCGACAAACCATGGATGATCGCGTACCTCGACTATTTCAACCAACCGTCCGTCAGGCGACGTGCCACTCATAACAAGTCCGGCATCAACCAAACGCTGGCGGAAGACATTGTTCAGCTCATACCGATGCCGGTGGCGCTCAACAATGTCAAGAATCCCATAGGCCTTGCTCGCCAGGGTACCAGGCACCAGATGACAGGGATAGCCCCCCAAACGCATAGTCCCACCCTTTTGGTCAATGCCAACCTGATCGGGCATCAAATCAATTACCGGATAGGGCGTATTCGGGGCAAATTCAGAACTTTGGGCATCCGCCATACCACAAACATTGCGGGCAAACTCAATTACTAAGCATTGCATGCCCAAGCAAATGCCCAGGAATGGAATCTTGTGCTCACGGGCATATTTGATGGCCGCAATTTTTCCCTCGATACCCCGGTCGCCAAAACCGCCAGGAACCAAAATACCCGCAACACCAGCAAGCTGTTTTGCGGGATCCTGCTCAACATCCTCTGCCTGTACCCAAACAATACGTGCCTTACGCTTATAAAATGTCGCCGCGTGATTGAGAGATTCTACAATAGATAAATAGGCATCAGGAAGGGCTGCATATTTTCCAACAATGGCAATCGCCACCTCTCCCTCGGGATTAAGCATACTTTCGACCATGGCTCGCCACGAAGCAAAATCGTTCCCGTCCGGGGTTTTCACCAAGCCTAACCGGCGCATAACCAGACAATCAAGCCCCTGCGCCGCAAGGGCTAGGGGTAC
>Ga0351963_1011_pt1 | contig 45233 bp, 41 predicted proteins | sample TotcelT113001N14_FD_205804 | JGI IMG/M metagenome (GOLD analysis project Ga0351963, IMG submission 205804) | Enriched cells from coal bed in the Powder River Basin, Montana, United States - Total cells T11 rep3 HSBNCT.T11.300.1.N14 ... | reverse complement strand
AGAAAATCGCCACCGGCAGCAACAGGACGGCCATCATCGCAAAAATCGCGCTCCGCGGCCAGTCCAGGCCCTCGACAATCCAATCGAACAGATAGTACACAAATCCGGACAACATGATGGCCAGGAAGTTGGTCTGGTTCATCACGGCGATCATGCGGCCTTTCAAGCCGTCCGGCGGCCGGGCCTGAATCAAGACTTGAACGGGAATGGCAAAGAATCCGGCGGCCACGCCCGTCAACACCAACGCCACGAGGCTGCCCGTATACCCCAGCAAATGGACTTTACCAGGCAGCGAAATCGACATCGCCAAAAACGCGAGAACCAATCCCCAGGCTCCGGCCGTGACCACTCGCGGATTGGCCCGGCCGCGACACAACTTGCCCGCAATCATGGCGCCCAACGCGATCCCCAAACCGATAATGGCCGTCATGATACTGGTCTTCAGTTTGCCGGCACCCAATTGAACCAATCCCAGGGAGTTGATCGCCTGGATGGCGACTCCCGAGACCAGCCAGAAGACGCACGTTGCCAGAATCGCCATCAGCAGCGGCGAATCCTCACGCAACACGCGGCGGCTTTCCGGCGGTAGCGTCAAGGCTGACCAACGGAATCGCAAATCGGGCTGTGCGGGCGGCACCCAGCGAACCAGCAGCGAGGTCGCCGTACCCACCACGGCGATCCCGATGCAAAACGCGGAGCCCACCCACATTCGATGCGCCGTCTCCTCCAACGGCGTGTCGGGGTCCAGGAACCATTCGCCCAGTAACCCGGCGGCGGCCGTGCCAAAAATGATCGCCAGGAACGTGGTCATGACCAGGATACCATTGGCCCGAGGCAGATCTTGCATCCGCAACATCTCTGGCAAGATGCCGTACTTGGGCGGCCCAAAAAACGCGCTCTGCGCGCCCATCAGAAACAGCACGACGAGCAGACCGGTGTAGCCGGTGACGGAGTAGTAGACAAACGCCAGCAGGCCCAACACCATGACGGCGATCTCGGTTACCTTGGCCAGCACGATGATCGGCTGCTTGCTGAAGCGATCGGCCAGGAATCCCGCATAGCCGGAAAACAGCACGAAAGGCAACGAAAAGACAATGGTCGCCAGGCCCTGCTGGTCCTGCTGAAAGACCGCTCCCAGCCCCACGGGGACGGCCAGCAACAACATCAACTGCTTGAACAGATTGTCGTTAAAGGCGCCGAACAGCTGCGTCGCAGTCATGCCCCAGAACGCCGTGTCCGCATACAACCGCGGCTGGGAATCCTTGCCACCGGCCGACGATCCAACGTTGCTATCCGACACGCAGTACTCCTTGTCTGGGGGATCCTTCTCATCGCGGCAGGAAACCGTGAAGATGCGGGCGGGCGTCCTGCGGCCTGCATCGTCCAACCCGCGCCGTGCGACGCTCGTCCTATTGTGCCAGTTTTCGCGACAAAGCGAAAGCCGGAACCACTTCCTGTCCCTGGTCTTCTCTTTTGGAACGGCAGGGCGCAAAATAGGTCCCATTCACCATGCTAAAACAGGAGGCGAAGAGCAGGATGGCGGAATCATATCCGAAAATAGCTCAGTTCAAGAGTCTCGATGCATTCCGAGCGAGGTTGCAGGAGTTATCGCTGCCGTTGCCCGCCGACGACCGGATCATGACGGCCGAACAAGATTCGCCGCTGGCGAAACCGATCTCAATCGGCGGGTTCCGCGTCGGCAATCGCTGGTGTATTCATCCCATGGAGGGCTGGGACGCGAATCGTGACGGCTCGCCGTCGCCGCACACGCTCCGCCGCTGGCGAAACTTCGGGCTCAGCGGTGCCAAGCTGATTTGGGGCGGCGAGGCGGCGGCCGTGCAGCCCGACGGCCGCGCGAATCCGAACCAGACATTGGCCACACCGGAGAACCGCGCCGGCTTGACGGCCCTGCGGGATGAAGTGTTCGCCGCTCACCGCCAGCAATTCGGCACCACCGACGATCTGCTGGTCGGCCTGCAGTTGACCCATTCCGGCCGCTTCTGCCGTCCCAACTCGAAGCAAATGGAGCCGCGGATCGCTTACCACCATCCGCTGCTGGATGCCAAATTCGGCATCGATCCACGCGACGATTCCGTCGTCTGGACGGACGACGACTTGGAGCGGCTGATCGACGCCTATGTGGCCGCGGCCGGGTTGGCCAGCGAGGTGGGCTTTCAGTTTGTCGACGTTAAAGCGTGTCACGGCTATCTGTTGCACGAGTTCCTGAGCGCACGCACGCGTCCCGGCCGGTTTGGCGGCGATTTCGACGGCCGCACGCGAATCCTGCGAACGATCGTCGACCGCATCCGCCACGAACTTCTGGACTTGATGGTCGGCGTGCGGATCAGCATTTTCGACGTGCCGCCGTTCAAGACCAGCCGCCAAGTCGGGCAGCCGATGGATTATCACGCTTTGCTGCCCTACCAGTACGGTTTCGGTTGCTGCGAGGACAATCCGCTGGAATACGATTTGACCGAGCCGCTCCAGCTGATCGCCGTCCTGCGCGAGTTGGGCGTGGTGGCAGTTAACCTGTCCTGCGGCAGTCCGTACTACAGTCCCCACATCCAGCGGCCGGCGATTTTCCCGCCCAGTGACGGCTACCAACCACCCGAAGATCCGCTCGTCGGCGTCGCCCGGCAGATTCAAGCCGCGCGGACGTGCCAGCAGGCGTTTCCCGATGTGCCGATGGTCGGCACCGGCTATACCTACTTGCAGGACTTCTTGCCACACGTAGCCCAGGCCGTGGTTCGTGCGGGTTGGATCGACCTGGTCGGCATCGGGCGGATGGTGCTGGCGTACCCCGAGTTTCCAGCCGATGTGCTGCAACTTGGCGAGTTGCAGCGGAAAAAGATCTGCCGTACGTTCAGCGATTGCACGACCGGGCCACGCAGCGGTTTGGTGTCCGGGTGTTATCCGCTGGACGATTACTACAAACAGTTGCCCGAGGCGGATGCGTTAAAGGCGATGAAACAGGCGATGAAGGCGGACTGATCGCCATGCACTTTTTCGATCGGTAAACCATCTTAGGAGAGACATTCCATGAAGAAATCGCTGTCCAATCGCCGTGAATTCTTGGCCGACGCTGGCGGGGTTGCTGCTGCGGTCCTCTGCAGCGGTGCCGCTGTCCGAGCCGCGGCAGCGCCAGAGGCCGGACTGCACGTGGCGATCAACCAATGGTCGGTCGGCGCCATTCGCCGACGAGACAAACAGAATGCGAGCATTGCCTTCGATGACGAACTGGCGGAGCTGGCTGCCGCCGGAGTCAATGGCCTGGAGCCGGGCCTCGGCTCCGCGGACCAGGTGGACGCATTGGCCTCGCAGCTCGCCAAACACAACCTCCAGCTGCGGTCCATCTACACCGGAAGCTCCCTGGCCGATCGCGACGGCGTCGACAAGGAACTGGAACGGATTATCGCCTTGGCCAAACGGGCCAAGCAGGCAGGAACGACGATTATCGTGACCAATCCCAGCCCGATTCCGAACCGCCAAGGCAAGAGCGACGAACAACTGCGGGTCCAAGCCGCAGCGCTCAACCGCTTGGGCCACGAGTTGGCCGGATTGGGCATTACGCTCGCGTACCACAACCACGACGTCGAACTGCAGCACGCGGCCCGGGAGTTCCACCACATGATGCTGGGAACCGATCCGAACGCGCTGGCTCTGTGCCTGGACGCCCACTGGGTCTATCGCGGCGCGGGCCATTCCCAAGTGGCATTGTTCGACGTGCTACAGCTATACGGACCGCGCGTGGCCGCCCTGCACCTGCGGCAGTCCGTCGGCAACGTCTGGAGCGAGGCGTTCGGCGACGGGGATATCGACTATCGAGCCTTGGCTGGCAAGCTGCGCCAGGCCGGCGTCAGCCCGCTGGTCGTGCTCGAACAAGGTCCCGAAGGCGAAACACCCCAGACGCTGGAAGTCGCCGAAGTGCATCGCCGCAGTGTCCGTTACGCCCGCGAAGTGTTTGCCCCATTCGCGTAAGGCGGCGGGCAATCCGCGCTGTGGGGGCAAGGGCTTGTTGGGGGGCAGGGCTCAGACGTCCAGAATTCAGTTTTCGCGGGGACACGGTTTCCTGACGGAGATGGCGTTGGACCGCGAAAATTGAATTCTGGACGTCTGAGCCGACGCGCTAGGCGTCGATGTACCGCCGGGTCAGGTCGCCGTAGGCGTCGATCCGCCGGTCACGCAAGAACGGCCAATGCGTGCGTGCCGTGTCGATGACGTTCAAATCGCACTCGACGACCAAGATCGCTTCGCTGTCGTGCGGCGCTCGCGCGAGCACGTCGCCGTACGGATCAGCCACAAACGACGCGCCCCAGAATTGCAGCTGGCCCTCGGAACCGACGCGGTTGGGCGCGGCTACGAACACGCCGTTGGCAATGGCGTGGCTGCGCATCATTGTTTCCCACGCCGCGTGCTGACTGGGGCCCCAGGTCTCCTTCTCCTCCGGCAGCCAGCCGATGGCGGTGGGGTAAAACAGAATCTCCGCGCCGCGCAGCGCCGTCAGCCGCGCGGCTTCGGGAAACCACTGGTCCCAACACACGCAAACCCCGATCCGGCCAATCCGCGTGGCGAAACTGCGGAAGCCCAGATCGCCGGGCGTGAAATAGAACTTTTCGTAGTACAGCGGGTCATCCGGGATGTGCATCTTGCGATACAAGCCGCACAACGTGCCATCCGCATCCCAGACCCCGGCCGTGTTGTGATACACGCCGGGGGCGCGGCGCTCGAACAGCGAGCCGACGACCACCACGCCATGCCGAGCGGCGGCGTGTGCCAGCGCGTCGCTGGTCGGACCTGGAATCGGTTCCGCCTCGGCAAAGCGGGCATGGTCTTCGCTTTGGCACGGATACAAACCATGAAACAGTTCCTGCAAGCACACCAACTCCGCGCCGTGGGCCGCGGCCTCGGCGATGCGTCCCAATGCCTGGGCGACATTGGCCTGTTTCGACTCGGTACAGATCATCTGCACTAGGGCAATTTTCACGCGGCGAGCGTTGGTTGGTTCTCTGGTCATGTGCGCAGTTTAGCTTGGATGAGCGTGTTGAGGTAGACGGCCTGTGGGCTGGGTGTGAGCTTGGCCGTTGCGTTTCGAAGTAGCGTCCACGCAAATAATGTGTTCAATTCTCGCTGGACGGATTGGCAATCCGTCCAGCATTTGAAAACAGGTTATTTCTGCGCGGACGCACTAGCTCACATCCACCACCGCCTCGGTGAACTGCGGCAAGTCGTGCGGTCCGTGCTTGACGTCGATCGGCACGACATACCGGCCGGCTGTTGCGTTGTCCGGAATCTCGAACGTCAACGGCACGCCTTGCTCCCGCTTGGCGGGTAGCTCGGCCCCCTGCCAGTCCGTCGCGGCTCCTCCCCAAACGCTCGGCAAGATCGCGCGGCAGGCCGACCCCTGGGCGGTGGCCGCGTGGTTGGTGAACACGACATCGACCGTCACCCGTTGGCCCGCCCGAGCCTGCTGGGTGTACGGAAAACAACGCACCCAGGACTCGTCCAAACCATAGTTGGCGTGCTCCCAAGGTACGAGCGCACCAAACCGCCTCTCTCGCTCGTCCAGCGTCTGACGCATGAACCGGATTTCTTCGTCTGTGAACGTGAACGCCGGATTGACGTGACAGTTGAAGATGTGGGTCGGCTGCAGCTTTTCGACCAGCGACACGCAGTACTGAAACCCGACATCGCGACCGAGGAAGTTGCGGTTCTGGGCACAGTAATCGTCGATCCCCGACATGGTATGCGAATCGCCGACAAACAGCATTCGCAACCCCTCGCCTTCGGCCAACAACGCCGCGTGGTATAGCGTCTGGCCGGGGAAGAAGTAGGAGGTCAATTTGAACTCGTGCCACTCCCACGACTGGCCGTCCTCCAGCGGCCGATCCACCCGCACCGCTTCGGGAGCCAGACACGGCAATCGCCAGGCTCGCGGGTTCGTGAGCACGTCGGCCAAGCGGCGATCGGTAATGCAGGGAACGTCGAACTCCTGCTGGAACAGCGGAATGCCGTCCGTGTGATCAAAGTGATAGTGGGTCACCCACAAAGCCTCGACCCGCTGGATCTCCTCTCGCTCGAGCATCTTCTTCAGCTGCGCGACGGTATTGTTCGAGCCGACGTCCATGACCAGGGCGGCGCCCGTTTGGGAGACTAACATCCAGGTCGTGCCGAAGTGCCGCAGGCAGCCGGGCGGATCGATCCCCGGTCGGATCGGCATCTGGCCGGGCCGCCCTGCGTAGCCGGTGAACAACTCCGGAAAATAGTGCCGCAGCGCGCTGATCGCCACGTAATTCTCGTAGCACGACTCGAACCGCTCGGCGAGCGTCTCGATCGCCCGTACCGGGTCGGACATCAGATGGCCGTGCGACGGGACCAGCGTTTGAGGCTGGCACGCCCGGATGCGGTCTAGACTCTCGACCAGCCGCCAGCGGTCTCCCATGAAGCCGTGATAACCGCCGATCTTCCGCTCGCCTTGGGAAAAGCCCTGCTGCAGGCTGTGCACGTCCCAGACGCGGCCCTCGTCGTAGATGCAATCGCCGCAGAAGACGACGCGCCGCCCGTCTGCTTCGACCGCATAGCTGACCGCGCCGTTGGTGTGTCCCGCCGTGTCGAACACGCGAATTGCAGCCGATCCAAAGCGAAACTCGTGTCCGTCGACGTACACTTCGTCCACCGGCAACGGTTCGGTCAGCGTCAGGTGGTGCGGCCGAAAGCTGGCGTAGACCCGCCAAAGATTGCCGTCGTTGTTCCAGTAACTCGCCGGATCGGCGAACAACGCGCGCTCGCCCGCGGGCACGCCCACCTTTGCGCCAGCGTCCGCAAAGTCCCGGGCTCCGCAAGCCTGGTCTCGGTGGTGATGCGTGAACACCATCTGGGCCACCGACTTGATGCCCAACCCCGGCAACGCCTGTGCCACTCGCCCGTCGCCGCAATCGATCAGCAGGGCCCGGTCGCCGTCGCGGATGATGCCGACGTTGATCGGCCCGTGATAGACGAACACGTGCTCCGACAGCTGCGTCACAAGCCCCTTCGAATCCGGCGCCGGCGTTTCGCCCGCGGCTTGCGGTCCGCCTGCGAGGGCCACTCCGGCCACCGCCGCGCCAGTCTTGAGGAATTCACGTCGCGAACAAAACGACGTAACAAAAGGATCGTGATTCGGTGACATGGTTCTGTTATCCTCCCGCCGGATTATAACGTATATCGGCCGCATCGTTAGGCCTGGGCAGCCGGAAGACGCGGGCCAAGTCCGGTAGCTTGCCGTTCGCAAAACGGCTACAATAAGGAGACCTTGAGGTGCCCCGGCAGCCCGAACCAACGGAACCGTTGCGGGTCCTTCTTTTTCGGCAAACGGTCCTCTTTCGCACGATGTCGCAACAGGTGGTCCGAAAATTCGCCTTGCCTTGGGTCGAGAGTCCCGCCTATGACGTGGACGTCCGCCTGCCCGTGTCCCGACGTTTCTCGGATGCGCCGTTGGAAATCCTGCAGCGAGCCCAGTGCTTGCTGGCGGCTCTGCGGCAAGCGTTTCCATCCCGCTTTCGCTTCTTAGCGGACTTGACCAGGCTGCGGACGTTGAACCGGTTCCATGCCGAAGCGGTCGCGCTCGCCCGCCTAGTGGGAACCACCTGGCGCGAAGTCATGATAGCCAACTTGTGCTACGACCTGACACTGTCGGCCATGGGGTGCTCGACCGTCGCCTTGCCCACGCCATCGGGTCCCGTGCTGGCCAGAAACATGGACTTCTGGCCCGAGGACGTATTGGCGCAGACCAGTTGCCTGGTGCGGTACCAGCGGGACGGCCGCCTACAGTGGGCCAACGCGGGCTGGCCGGGCGCCATCGGCGTGGTCACGGGATTGTCCGGACGCGGGTTTGCCGTAGCGCTCAATGCGGTGCTGTGTCCGGAAGCGTTCTGCAAAACCGGTTATCCCGTGCTGCTGCAGATTCGCCGCGTGCTCGAGGACGCGGCGGATTTCGAGTCGGCCTTGAAGCGGTTGGCCGAAACGCGGCTGACCGCGCCCGCACTGCTGACGCTGGTGGGCAGCGAAAACGATCAACGCGTGGTCATCGAGCGGACGCCTCGACGACATGCGCTCCGCTGGGCTCGCCGCGACGACGCCTTGGTTGCGACCAACGACTATCGCATCCTGTACAAGCCCCAGACCAGCGAATTGGCCGAAATCTATCAGACCACGTGCCAACGCTACAACTATCTGGAATGGTGCTTCCGAAACCATCGTCCGCAACAAGAGATGCAAGCGGCGAAACTGCTGTATGTGCTGACCGACGAAAACGTGCGACAGGGCATCACGGCGCAGCACATCATCATGCGGCCGCGCACCGGCACCATTCAAATGCTCGTGCCGCGGGCGTTGGTCGAACCGCAGCTGGAACAGGACGCTTGTGGTCCATTTTAACGCTCGCTGCGATCTTCCATCTGTTCGATATACTGCCGCAGCCGCTCGTTTTCATCGCTGATGCCCTTCAGCTTCAGCATGTTTTCGACGCGTTTGACCAGCTCCAGCTTGTTGACCGGTTTGGACAGGAAATCGTCGGTGCCCGCTTGAACCGCGCGTTCGATGTCGCCCAATTCGTTCAGCGCGGTGACCATCAGGATCATGATCCGCCGCGTTGCCGGGTCATCCTTCAGTTTGCGGCAGACCTCGAAGCCACTCAGTTTCGGCATCATCACGTCCAGGAGAATCAAGTCCGGCCGGAATGCCGTCACCTGGTTCAGCGTGTCCAGCCCGTCCACTGCCATCGCGATTTCGCAGTCAAGGTCCCCTAGATACGCTTCCAGCAATTCGCAATTGGGTAGATTGTCGTCGGCAATCAGGATTCGGTTCTTGTCAGCCATCGGTCACTTCCTGCGTCCCTGAAGAATGAGGCATGCGCTCGTTGCAGCGCACGGATCGGCCGTGATTTTTGTCCAATTCTGAGAATTATAATGGCTCTGGAAGAAACGGAAAGGACACGATAACCAGCGTTACGCCATGGCGACAGCCTCGAAACGAGCGCTACGAAAGGTGAACACTCGGTTGACATCACTCGACCAGACGTAGCGAATCGGCATCAGAAGGGGATCGTTCGATGCCTTGAGGCACGTCCGCAAGTCGTTTTGTAATATACACTTCGGACTTAAATCCTGCTCCGAATCGAGATTTAGGCACACGGCGTGCTCCTAGGCGACTATCTCACCGACTTGTCTTCGTACAAGCCGTTGCAGACACTACTTCAGAAGGGGCAACATGTTGAAGAGAATCCATCGAAGCAACGGAAAACGCGCCAGAAAGGCCACGCTACCAGCATTTCACGATCATGCCGACGACGCGGAGCACGATTTCGACGCCTCGCTGGCGGAAAATGACTCCGACTCGGCGGATGACTGGGACGACGACGACGATGCCGAGGATCTCGACGAGGAAGCCGACGGCGAAGATGACTTTCGCTCCGCGGAGGGGGAAGGCGATCTCGGCGCGGAACTCGAAGCGCCCGCGAGTTCCTGGGTGGCGACGGATGACCCCGTGCGGATGTATTTGATGCAGATGGGCGAGATCCCGCTGTTGAGTCGCAGCCAGGAGGTCGCCGCCGCGCGGGACATCGAACGCGCGCGGACGCTGTACCGCCACTGGATGCTGGCCAATGACTTTATGCTCGAGGGCGCGGTTCGGATCTTGGAACGTATTCGGGACGGAGAACTCCGCTTGGACCGTACCGTCGAAGTCTCGGTGACGAACACAGCGGAAAAACGCCGCATCCTGCGACGGCTGGGGCCGAATGTGCAAACGTTGCGAAACCTGTTGATCCGCAACCGCCATGACTATCGGATCGCGATCAGCCGCCGTCAGACCGAACGGGTTCGCCACGCTGCCTGGGCGGCGCTCGTCCGGCGGCGGAATCGTTGCGTGCGGCTGATCGAGGAATTGAATTTGCGCACCAATCGGCTGCAACCCGTGTACGAAAAACTGGTCGAGATTTCGCAGCGGATGACGATCCTGAAAGCGGAGATCCGCGAGGCGGAACGGGGAAAGTCTCGGTTGGGGGCGAATCTGAACGAACTCCGCGAGGAAATGCAATACCTGATGCGGATCACCTTCGAGAGCCCCGCCACGCTCAATCGCCGGGTGGTCCGGGCCCAGGAGCACCGCGAGGACTACGACGCGGCAAAACGCCGCCTGTCCGCGGGCAATTTGCGGCTGGTAATCTCCATCGCCAAGAAATACAGGAATCGGGGGCTAGGGTTCCTCGATCTGATTCAAGAGGGCAATACGGGCCTGATGCGGGCGGTGGACAAATTCGAGCACGCGCGGGGCTACAAGTTCTCCACCTACGCCACCTGGTGGATTCGGCAGGCGATCACTCGCGCGATCGCCGACCAGAGCCGGACGATCCGCGTCCCGGTCCACATGATTGACTCGATGAGTCGCGTGCGTGGTGCGACGCGGCAATTGGTCCAGGAACTGGGGCGCGAGCCGACCCCCGAAGAGACCGCCACGCGGGTGGGAATGTCCTTGGAAGAGACGCGTTGCATTCTCAAGATGTCACGGCAACCGCTGTCGTTGGACCAGCCGATCAGCGAGCATGACGACAGCTACTTTGGCGAATTCCTGGAAGATCATCGCCGCGAGGATCCGCTGGGCGAGGCGAATCGCGAGTCCCTCAAGCAGCGCATCGAAGAGGTCATGCAGGGGTTGAACTATCGCGAACGGGAAATCCTCCGCATGCGATTCGGCCTCACCGACGGCTATGCCTACACGCTGGAAGAAGTCGGCCGGGTCTTTTCCGTCACGCGGGAGCGAGTGCGGCAGATCGAATGCAAGGCGGTGCGCAAGCTGCAGCAACCCTTCCGCTCGCGAGTCCTCTCCAGTTTCGTCGACGGTTTGGACTCGTCCCAGACGGATCACCTCTGACACAGACGCATGCTCCGTCGCCTCGGATTCTCCACGAACACCATCAAGGGCACTTGCGATGGGAAGTCTTCCCAGTCTTCCCCGTTTACTTATTCAGCGTCCGCCAGCCGATGGAATGGAAGCGTTTCCGGTGGGTGTCGCGACGATAGGGCTTGTCTTTTGCGGGCCGGGAGAGTTAAATAGGAGCACGACGAGCCGGAGGGTATCCGAATGGTGAGGGGTCTGATTCGAAATCAGATGCCGGCTTTGCCGGTTGCGGGTTCGACTCCCGTGCCCTCCGCTGACAATCGTTGCCAAACGATGACTAACCCCTTGTCCCACAAGGGGTTTTGTTTTGCGCTGACGGAGTCGCCAAACGTGGGGTGAGTGTCAAGCTGCGACATGGAGTGACACCGAAAGTCAAAATTTGGTACATACTGTGGTACATGCGCGGCGCTTGCGTGGGACTATTTCGAGGATGCCCAAAGGTACCTTTCTGGGCGGCAAGTGAAGACTGAAATCACACTTGGTTCCAGATAGGGCGTTTTCGATGGTCGGGCGGCTCTTGAAGAATGGACTTGCCACGGATGACCAGAAAGGCAGTGTCGGAACGAATCTCCTCGAAGCCGTGAGTACAAGGGTCGATAAGACCGACGCGTCTTCAGTCCATGCCGTCACCTGTCCGAAGTTGATTGCGGAATCGTGGCAGCGGCGAGCAACGCCATGATTGCCTGCCGGATGTGAGCAGGCAGAACGGGCCACGATTCCATCACACGGAGTAGATCCGGGTCGCGTTCAGCGGCAGGTTCCGCCGGGCGGGCTGACGCAGGCGGTTCAGAAGTTGGCGTGCCCAGCCGCAGTTCGGGAAGGTTCCCCACTGCGGCGGCCATGTCTTGCATGGTCAAACGCGTGTACGTGCCGAGCGTCAGCTTGATGTCGCTGTGACGGGCCAGTTGCTGGGCCATCGCCGGGACGACGCCGACTCGCGACAGTCCCGTGATGAACGTCGTGCGTTGACCGTGGAAATCGAGGACGCGACCGTCCTCATCGACGGGATTGATCCCGGCGTCCAGCAGATCGTCTCGGAGCATGTCGGACGACCGCCGCCACCACGAGCGGGGCCAGAGCGGGGCTCGACGGTCGCGGTCGGCCAAGTAGGCCGCCATGATCTGGGCTACTTCGATCGCCAGTGGGAGCGTGTCTTTCTTGCGGCGTTTCGAGTTACCCGCTTGCACCACGACGGTCGCGGGCTCGCTGGCCAAGTCGAACGAACTAGGGCTCAAGCTCAGCAGCTCCTTGCGACGCAGCCCCGTTCGTTGAGCCAGCAGGTACATCACGGCCCGATCATGCCCGGTTAAGCCACGAAACACCCGAGGGCTGGCGTCCGTGGTGGTGATCAGTCGCTGGGCCTCTTCGTCCGTCAGTGCCCGACGTTCACGGCGGCGATCCTCTTCCTCATTCAGCTTGCTCAGGCCAAAGGTCGGATCTTCGCGCATCCGCTTTCTGGAAAGCAGCCAGCGACAGAAGGATCGCACAGCAGTCAGATCGGCATTGATCGTCCGGTGGGACGAGCCGGAGTCAAGCCGTCCGGCCAGATACGACTCCAGCGAGTCGGTACTGCTCTGCAGATCGGCGAGAATCCGACAGCGACAAGCGGCCGTCACTTTTTCAATGGTCCGAATCGTACCTCGCACATGCTTGTCGCTGCGCCCCTTGGCGAACAGGTGCGTGCGGTAGTCCTGCAGGTGCTCGGCGATGGTCCGAGCCAGCTCGTCGCTGGCGCGATCGACGATACCCGCCTGCTGTCGCTCCGCCTTACGGACGAGTTCGGCAAGCATCGCTTGGGCCGCAGTCTTGTCGGTGCATAGCGGTACCCGCCTCGGCACGCCGTCCGCATCGACGTACTTGCCGTACCACTTGCGGAGCCGGCAAACGCTCTTCTCGCCGGTCTCCGGATCGGTCTTGGTATAGCTGGGGCGATACAAGTTTGCTATAAGACGACGGATGCGATTGCACACATCCTACCTATCGACATCCCACCACGCGACCTGTCGTTGCCGTACTCGCAGCCCGCCGGGAGACCGCCCGTCGTTCAGGACAGCCCTCGCGAATCCAAGCTGCAATATCAGCGTTTCGCCAGCGGACGCTGCCTCCCACTTTGACCGGATCAGGCAGCTTCCCGCTGCTGAGAAGACGCCACACGGTCCGCACCGAAACGTCCAGCCGTTCGGCCAGGGTGGCCGCCGAAATCAAGGCGCTCGGATGATCGCAGCCATCGGTGCGCGCTTCGCCCTGTGAATGCTCGGCAGAAGGCATGTTTTCCCATTGTTCGCTCTTCACAAATCGCTCCCTTCTCGATAGCCCGTCCTAAAGTACGAGTAGTCAAATGTGTTTCTCAGGTGTCGGCTGCCGCTCAGTATTCGCTGGACAGCAAGGCCGTGATCGCGCCCTCCCCGGCGTCTTCGATGAACCACAACGGCTCGGCATGTTCGTCGGAGTCGAAGGCTTGGGCGTAGCCGAGCCCGCCCGTCTCGCTGGCCGCCGCCTGCAACGTCGTCAGGCAGCGGTCGATTTCCGCGCGCGTGTACACGCGAATCGCCCCCGGCGTCGCCCGGAATGGTTTACTGCCGTCGGGCGTGAAGAAGCAGCGCAAGGCGGTACCTTCGGACGATGGATCTGGCGTTCGCAGTCGGAGTGTCATGGTGTTTTGGGAACATGGTCGCCGCCGATTGTAGCGCGGCAGCGAGTTGATGGGGAGGAAAAAAGCGGCGGCCGCCGGCGGGCCGCCGCCGTTTCGACAACCGAGCATCTAGTCGGCCTTGGTCTCCTGGGGTTGCTCGCGCAGCTTGTCCCAAACGTGCTTCAGACACAGCACGCCGCGGAACGACTTATCGCCGAACTGGACGACGACCGTCCGCTCCGTCGTGCCGCAGATGAAACACCGCTTGTCGCTCACCTCGCGAATCGTCAACATGCTTCCTCCTTTGCTTTTCGAGTTCAGTCAGCAACCAATCGATCAACACGTTCTGCGCCCGGATCACCTGCTTCTGGCTGCGGATCACCGAGCGGACACTCCGCTTTTCCACGAATCATCCTCCTTTCGTTACGATTGCAAACGCATCACGAACTTTGTGCTCCAACTCCGTGACCGACCACGGCGGATCGGCACAGCTTTGGTTCCACTCCAACAAGTAGGCCAGCGATTCCGCGGGACTCAGGCCCGCATCGCGGAGGATGCAGGCCACGCGGAAACAAGCGTCGCTGCCCCGCGCCCCCTGGATCGATTTGATCCGGCGGATGTACGCCCGCAGGTCGCGGATCCGGCCGGCCGCCACGGCTGCCGCCGATGGTGTCGGCAACGGTGCCGGCATGGGCGACGCGCGGATGACCGGCAGCCACGCCCGATCAAACGGCGGCAAGTCCAACGTCGCCGCGCCGATCAACTCGTATCGTGTGCCCGTTCCGCACGAGCCAAAACCCACCGCGTAGCCTCGCCCGCCGGCCCGCACATCCCAGCCGCGGTCGACGCCGGTGGCATTGCGCAGTCCGGGCACCGAACGATAGTAAAAGTGCGCCCCGCCCCGCGGCGTCCGCACCATCCACGGGGTGCGCGGCATGTTCTCCAGCCACCACTGGGCCAGCTCCGCCGTGTCGGTGTCGATGACCGCCACGCGGTCGCAGACGATGCCGTAGTTCCGACCGGGCTCCATCATCCGCTCCACCGCGGCCCGCTCGCTGGTCGCCTTCGACGGCCAGTCTTCCCAGATCGGCCGCTTGCCGATCAACGGATGCACCCGCAACCCCAGCTCCGCGACCCGCAGCGCCGCCGCGCGTACCTCCGATGTTGTTACGATTGAATTCATGATTGATCATCTGGGTGAAGGATTTGGAAAACGCAGCGAAACGATACGCCGCTCAGGCTTCGTACAGCAAAGTCCCAACTAGGCACGACCGCTCGTACCGCTTGTACAGCTCGTGGGCGTCCCGTTTCGCTTCGGTGAATTCCTCATACAGTCGCCGTGACTCCAGCCGTCCGGTCTGGCCGTCGATCAGCACATACCGGACGGCCATTCCGCTTTGCTCGACTTGCACGACGGTGTCGGCAATGTTTTGGGCCAAGTCGCTGGCCAGGCGATCGTTCAGCGTCTCACTCAACAGCTCTTCGGCCTCGCGCTCAATGGTTTCTTGAAGTTCGTGGTAGTACTGCTTCATGGCGGATCAGGGGAATGGAATAAAAGCTCATTTCTTGGGGACAAGCACGATGCCGAGCCGGGCATCGCTCATCCTGGCGATCTCCGTTGCTTCCTTCTCGTTCTGCAACAGCACGCTCGTTTTCAGTTCAACGCGATCCGGCCGGAACACAGGCCGTATCGCACCTCGTACGCGTTGCCCAACGCCTGTTCCAGCTCGAACGTGGCGTCGTTGAGCATGTCGACGACGAACCCGGAATCGAGCACGCCGAAGATGTCGGTGAAGATCGTTTTCAAATGGTCAATCAAGTACTTGAACATGGCGGTAAGGGGAAAAAACTAAAGCTCATACAGCCGCACCAGGTCGCGATACGCCTCGACCAGCAACCGGTCGAGGTTTGCCCCGGCGGGCGGCCGGATGTAAGTCAGCACCTGCCACCGTCGCACGTGATCGGTCGGACACTGCCGAAACCAATCGGCTCGGCGGACCGTCAGGTGCCCGTGCGGCGAAACCAGAATCAAAAAACGTCGGCTGTTCATACTCGGTGGGGGAATGGTTTTTCCACGATCGTGCAAACGTCATGCAGCCCGGGGATGAAGCTGCTGCGGTACGTCCGCTTGCTGCTGCTGGCCCCGTGCGAGAAACGGATGATCTGCGTGACCTTCTGCCGCAAGCCCAGCTCGAAGCACAATCGCTGGGTGTGGTACACCAGCGGCACGAAGCCCGCGTCGTGGTCGGCGTAATCGCCCATCAAGACGGCCATCCGCCCGCCCGGCCGCAGCTGGTCGTTCAAGCAGGTAAGCAGCGCCGGATATTTTTCGAGGAACGCGTCCAGCGTCCCGACCGCCGACAGATCGCGCGGATCGGCGGTGTACAACTTCTGCCGCCAGTAGGGCGGATGAATCCAGATGAAATCGAACGCGTCGAGCCCCTGATACGACTGCGGATCGGCCGCGTCCCGGCCGTCGCGGATATCGAAGCTGACGCACTCGACGCCGATCTCTCGACAGACGTCGCCGCACGTACCGGAGACGCCACCGTCAACAGTCCAAACGCTTTCTGTGCTTTCCGGCCCCGCTAGCATAGGGCCAACGCTCGCGGATACTCGCGACGGTTAATGGTTCCGCGCCCAAGTCCAGCAAAAAGCGGTTTTCGGGGCGGTCGATGGTCAGTAATGGCTTTGTTGTTCCCAAAAGTTCCCGGCAGAACGCCTCCGTTTTGCCCCCGGCCGCAGCATGGGCCACCAGGATCTCGTCGGCAATTTGGGCGACGAACCGGTTGCGGCGTGTCGCCGAGTCGGCGGTCACGGTCCGTTGCGACGGCGGAAACGGGGACAGCAGCAGCAGTCGGCCGGATTCCATCGCTTCGTGCCACGCCTTCGCGATCCGCATCGTTTGGAGACTGCGGGCGGGACAAATGATAATGGGCTGCGTGCCGCGCATCAACAACTCCAGGCATTCCCGTTCCATGGGTGAATGGAAGCCGCCAATTACCGTGACAGCGGCGTTACGCAACTCCCTGGCGAGATCGTACACGTCCAAGATGACGTTGCCAGGACACCTCGAGGAACAAATAAAGGCCAGAAGCCGCCCGTCAAGGAGCGAAGGGTTCCCGATGGCGGTGACGTGTTTTAGCCGGCTTGCTGCGAGCCGGCGGCGCAGCGTGTCTGGGCTGCGCCCGCGAAGCTCGAAGATGGTTACGTCGGCAGCCATGTGACTCTCCGTTACTCGGCGATGGCCAGCTCAGTTGACTCCGAAGCGGTTGGCACGGCCTCCGCTTCGGAGCTGTCGCGGATCTCGTCGTGCCTCGTGGGCATGGGCAACTTCAACACCGGGGCGAGCAGACACTGAAGTCGCGGGAGTATCTTCACCAGCCGCTGCCGAACTCGCTCTCGCGTAACGCCGTACTGCTGGCCGATTTGCTCCAAGGTTTGCTCTTCCCCGTGGAACCCGTACTTCAGCCGGACGAATGCGGCGTCGCGTGACTTCAGAGTCGCGACGGCGTCGCGAACGATCTCTCGTCGCTCGGCGTGTTCCACACCCAGGGCAAGTGGGTTCGCCCGGGCGGGAAGCTGGCGTGCCTCGCGATACTCTGGTTCGCTTGGCTGAGACAAGGACTTCAGGCTTCTCGTCTGATCGAAGTGGGGCCACTCTCGGGCCAACGCTGGGTCGCGTGCAGCCAGTTCGATCAGGTATTCATTGATGGCGACTTGACCTCCGACCGCGTACACTCGCTCCAGGTCTCGTTGCAGGTTTAGGCACGGCCACAGCAGGTGGATAGGAACGCGGATAGACTGGAACCAAACTGCCCCGTCCCTCTTGCACAGTCCTTCGATGCAATGGACGGCATAAGTCGAAAACTCTGCGCCTCGGCTCCGATCGAACCGCCGGGCGGCATGCAACAATCCTAGAAAACCAGACTGGGCTGCGTCATCGATATCACCGCCAAAGAAGAAAACAAATCGCTGGGCTACCCAGTTTACCAGCGGTTGGTGAAAAAGCACAAACGCGTGCAACGCCGCTTCGCCTCCCTCCTCCATCGCTTGCGCCAGACGATCGCTCTGTTCCGCGTACCATGGGTGCTTCGCGAAAAAGTCAAATTCGGCGTCATGGTCCAGCACTCGCCGGACTCGACGCAACGCGTCGATCAGCGTAACCTTTTCTTCTTCGTCCAACGTGAATCGAAGGCCGTTCAGGCGGTGCAACAGACGCGAAGGCGGCGAGTGTGAAAAGAATGGGTGTTCGCGGTGGCGTAGACGACGTCCATCGTCACGGCGTACGGCCCACTGCCAAACCTGCCTTCGGGGACCGTTACATGAGTAGATCACCACGTGTTCATGGACCAAACCGGCGAGCTTCTGTTGCAAGCGGCGTAAGCGTGCCCGGTTTCGCAGTGTGGGACGGTCGATCTGCCCGTGCAGGACCTGGATCCCGCGTTTCTGGGCGACTTTCTCCAGATCCCACACGCGTCCGTCCAGAGACAACTCGATCCTACCCGCAGCGCGGTCCCATCCAAGCTCCTCCAAAAAGAGCTCTTGGAAGCGGTGCTCGGCTAGGTAATAGGCGATGTCGGTCATCCGTTGCATTCCCTTCCGCCGCCACAGGCGGGCAGCGTCGGTGATCAAGGGCCACCCGAATGCGATTCCAGGGCCCACATTATGGCTGCTCGATTCTTCCTGCATCCCGGTCTTCTCGGAGAAAGAACTTCATTTCATCCTTGGGGATCTCGAATACGTCCAGCAGTTGGCGGACCATGTCACGGATGCCGTTGGCCGACAGATTACTTTCGGCGTACAGACCGGTTTCGACCTCCAGGGCCTTCCGCAGGGTAAGCGGGTCGCGACTAAAGGAGTGATGCCCTCGGTTTGAAATGAAGTCGGGGTGGTCGACCAACGACCGCAGCCGCTGAGGGTCGCGACGCAACAGTTGCTGACAGACCAGTTCGTAGACTCGCTGCCACGTCGTGAGGCCGCTTGCGCCCTGCCCGCACAGGATCAATCCATGAGGCCGCTTGTACGTGAAGTCTTCGTCGACCGAGTGGGGCTCCTCCCGGTTCAATTCCTGGATGATCCGCTCGTTGCTCTCGCGGTCATCCAGGCCGGTCTCCTCCTGGGCTTCGAGCCGGACGCTCGTGTACTCTTGGACCATGGCCGAGATCTCGGTCGCCAATTGGTCGAAGGCCGTCATCTTCTGCAAGTACGTCCGCATGAACTGCACGCCATCGTCAAATGCCGCCAAATCCTGGCGGTCGATCGAGTCCCAGATGTCATCGGATAACGCGAGCAAGTTCTCCCGAACTGCTTCGAGGTCTTCGAGAATCTGCCGAGTCCGATTCGGCGTTGAAAGGCTGCGCGCGGCGTTCATGAGTGGCTCTCCCTTCAGTCAGCATCGTAAATCTGGGGTTTCACTGTGGGGGTAAATCGTTGCTTGGCTTAGTCTTTCGCGAATATCCGGCGTTTTCCCGGAATCATTTCCGGACAGATTCCGGATAGGATCGGCAATCTTCAGACGATAATGTGAGCCGCAACCCATTGATGTAAATGGGTTTGCGTCGATATCCAGAAATCTTATCCAGAGAAAATCCTGGATAAAACAGCACAAATTCTGGATAAACGTCAGAAACACCGTCACGGCAACGAGTAGCTTCGGCCCTTGCCGGCTCCCGTCGATTTGATGCGTTTGGCATCGCAGAGCCTTTTCAGCAGGTAGTAGGCCCTCGTCGGTCCGACCCCCAGCAACTGGCGACACTCCTTGTTGGTAATGGACTTTTTCTCTGAGATCCAATCCAGGATTTCTTTCTCCTCCGTCGATAACTCGATTTGGGACGGCACATCAGGCGAGACCTGCAACCGGTACGAAGTCCATCGCCGTGTCCCCTCTTGCTCGACCAATGCCGACTCGACCAAGCTCCGCAGCTCACGGCCGGCCACCAGCGGGTCCACCCGGTTCAGCCGGCGATAGTCGGGATTGGTGATCTGCCCGTGCTGCCGTAGGTAGACCAGTGCCAGGCGCTGGCGGTCGTTCAGCGGGCGGTCTGCGAATTGGTTGAGCCAGGCGAGGGCCGGGGGATTCAGCAATGTGTGGTTGCGGAACGTGACCAAGAACGAGGCTCGCCGATCGTCAAACTTCGGCGGCTCCAGATTTGCGTCGCGCAACGCCTGCAGCATCGACTTGATCCCGCTGCCGCGGTTTTCGACGACGTGCATGTCCTCCATCATCCGCATCAGCCGGGCGTTGCGCGTCGAGTGCTCGTCCTCGAGGTTGTCCACGGTCACGCTGCCATGCAGTCCGCCGGGGCTTTGAACTTCCAGGCGGTCGGCGAACATCCGGACGCGAATATAGCTGCCGCGGACGTACGAGCTATAGTCGCGGTGGGCCGCGGCGTTGGCCAGTGCCTCGCGGAACGCTTCCCGCGGATACTCGGGTACGTCGCGCCGGAACACGCCTTCGATCAGCGACGCCTTCCGCATCGCGGCCATCACGTAGTCTTCCGCTCGGGTGATCATTTCGGGGATCGGGCCCTCGAAACGCTGGTTGTCCAAGAACCGCTCGCCGCGAGGGGTCTTTTCTTCTTCAGTCGTGCCGTAGTACTGGACGAACGTGATCATCAGTTGCGGGAAGAATTCCTGCGGGAACTTGCCGAACATCAGCAGTCCGGCGAGCGTTGGCCGGCACGCGGTGCCGTCGCGTCGGCAGACGTGCAGGCGGATCAGCGCGTCTTCGATCGGGGCGTCCAGGTAGCCGGTGCGCGGCCGCGTGCGCCGCAATCGGTCCAAGTAGCCGTCGACGAGCGTCCGATCGAGATCGTCCAGCGTCGCGTCCGCCACGAGTTCCTCGTCGTGCGTCGGCTGACCGCGGCCACTCAGGTAGCCGAAGACCTCGTAGTCGGTCATATGGCGATTGGTGTTGCCGACCCGCAAGTAGGCCCCTTTGGGCAGCCCCGCGGGTTTGTAGAAGCACGGTTTGTGAATCGCCGACAATTCATCGATTTCCACGGCGATCACCGTCTGGCCGCCGATTTCGTCCACGGCGAAGTTCGGGCGCAGCGGCGGTTCCATCTCGCTGGAGGCCAAGTGCGTGATTTCCTCCTGCAGCCGCTGCGTATTTCCCACCCCGGATACGGCAAAATCGCCGGACTCGTCCAACCCGAACAAGACCACGCCGCCGCCCGGCCGGTTCGCAAAGGCCGACAAAGATTCATACAGCCGCTTGGGCGTCCCGCCGCGGGCCGCCTTGACCTCGATACTGTCCGACTCGCCGTGCCGGCGTTGCACGTCGGCGACCAGTTCCTGGACTTCCTGGGGCGTCATCGCATGTTCTTCTCCGAGCATTGAGCCAAAGGCCCGCACTCCGACGTTGCTGGTGAACTGGTGAACTCGATCTTCTCCAGGAGCATCTCGAATTCGGCCATGAGATTTGTCAGGTAATTCTCAATTACAGTCACCTCTATTCGTCTCCTTCTGCTTCGTCTTCTTGCCCCATCCGGTACTTGATGTCGTAATTGACGATATGGTCAAACTCCTCCTCATCGAAACGATAATGTTCAGCGAGGATGGAATCAATGTCGTTGATGATTGGCTTAGATAGGCTTGGGTAAAATGTCTCGTATTGACAGTTGTATCTGACCGTTGTTGTCGAGTTGCGGCGATAGTCTTCCATCAGGCGTTTGAAAAGTACGGCGCATCTTTCCACCATGTGCGTATGCGGCGAGCCCACTGGGAAGTCTCGGACATCTTCGTTGGTTAGATTCCGGCAATTACACATCTTGCTGAACCAGAAAAAAAATGTACTGCTATTTAAGACACAACCGGCTAGTTTAGCAAGTGGATCGGTTGACACCCGAATATCACGAATATGATACGTGGATCGGGTCTTTGTAGCCGACTCGAACCGTGGCTCAAAATCCATCGCGCGAATCCAGTAAAGAGGACTCCGATGGAAATTAATCACACTGCCGCCAGTGCGAACGAAGTGCGTTCCCAACTCTACTTTCGTTCCGAGTATCTTGGCGATGATCGACAGTTCTATGGGATCACTGATTTTCGGAAAGTGATCCTCATCTGTGAACGTTGCTTCAACGTATTGCAGTTTCGAGAAAAGGCTTGGCCTTTCTTCCTGACTCCAAAGTATGTACCGCGTCGAGAGAGTTCTCGTGTGTGTTGAATGCTTTGTAGCCAGGAGGATCGTTAATCGCAAATTGACGCCTTCAAACAGCTTTGCTGGGCGGAAGCCAAAACTAGAATGCCATATAAGCCCCGTGGACATTAGCAGCTGCGTACGCAACGTCCTAGTTGTCGAAACACTAATTGCTGCCAGTGGTACGATAAGGCCGACTCTTGCACCATACGTCATCAGTGCCAGTGATCGCTCGCACACATATGCGTAAAGGTTTTTTGTTTCGAGAGTCGCGTAACTGCGCACCGAGTAGGGAACATTTGACCCTTTGCACTCCACGTATGGCGGGTTCCCGATAATCACGTCGAAGCCGCCACGATGCATGATGCCGTAGAACTCGGCGAACCAATGGAACGGCTGGTGGCTCTTGAGCCACGCAGCGAAGGCTTCGCGCTTTCGTGGAACAACGCCGTACTCGGCCGCCAGATAGCGGTCGAGTTCTTCGCCCAGGGTGTCCAAACGCCGTCGCAGTTCGCGTTTGGCTTCCGTAAACTGACTGGCATCCATGCCCTGTTCGGTTTGCATTTCTCGGAAGCGCTGATAGGCGCGGTCGGCGATCAACGCTTTCTCCTCGATGGCTGCGACTTCTTCCTGGCCGTCGGAAAACGCCAGCTTCTTCTGCCCGCCCCGTTCTCGTTCGACGGCTTCACGGATTTCGTCGAGCGAGACGTAGCCCACCAGCGTGTTGCCGGCCCGGATGTTGAAATCGACGTCAGGCAGCGGTTCGATCTGTTCCAAGCGATTGACTTGTGCCACCAGCTTCAGAAACAGCCGCAGCTTGCAGATCTCGACGGCCTCTTCCATGATGTCCACGCCGAACAGATTGCTGATGATGATCGACTTGAGGATGAAGTAGCGTGAACTGGGGTGCTTGGCCACCTCCGCCAGGGTGCGGCGGAAATCGGAGAACTGCTTGGGCTTGGGTGCTCTTGCGGCGGGCCTGGCTTCTGCCTTCGGTTCAGATGCCTCGATTGTCGCATCTTCTGCCGCGAGCCATTCGGGCGAAGTCACCGCCGACGGATGTGTCGCCAGGGAGCGAGATTGTGCGCCCCCCTCACCGCTGGCCCCTCTCCCAGATGGCGAGGGGAGTTCGTCTAGGAATGCCTGCATTCGCTCCAAGCAGGCTTCGTACAGCGGTTCCAGGATGTTCAACGCAGCAAACAAGAACGCGCCCGAGCCGCAGGTTGGGTCGAGAACGCTAACCGAACAGATCGCCCGATAGTAGGCCCGCAGCAGTTCGGGGCTTTCACAGTTCTCCACGGCGTCCTGAGCAAACTGGCGGATGTCCAGGTTCAATGTGATCAGATCGTTGATCGAATGGACTTCGCCCGCAGCCAGCTTGCGGCGGAGTTCCAGGCACCGGTTTCGCCGCGTGACATGTTCCCGCCAGGTCTCGGTGGGCAACGCGAATTCGCCCGGCGCGGCTTGATTCCAACCATCCCGTTTTGACACGTTGTTCAGCCCGGCGGCGATCGCCTTCGGCAGTGGCACGTCTACGCCGTGCCGTACCGCCGCGTAGATGTACCGGTCGGGATCCTCGCAGAGCAATCCCCACAGGGGCGAATGGGGTTGGAAGGCTGCCGAGCATTTCTTTTTCGCGGCGTCAAACAAGAACGGGATGACCGTGTTCTGAGCGATGTAGCCGGTGATGTCCTCCTTGGTATAGTAGGCTCCCATCTGCTTCTGGTTGATGTACTTCTCGAAGATGTAGCCCAGAACGTCCGGATTGATCTCGTTGTCCGCCCGTAGCGGACGCTCGTCCAGATGCCACTGATAAGCGTCGAAGAAATCGAACAGCCGCTCGAACGCCTTGTCGGGGATGGCAATCTCGCGGTTACGGTCTTCCAACTTGTGGACGTCGAACAAGCCGCCGTTCAAATACGGTACGACGCCCAGCAAGTCGTCGAGGTCTTTGTTCCGTTGTGCGGGCGGTTGGCCGAGTCCTTCGTGGAACAGCCGCAGCAGGAAGTGCCGGTAAAACGAGTAGAATTTGTCCTGGCCGTGTTCCCGCTGCATGGCCAGCAGCCGGTGACGCAGGTAGTCGGGATCGTTGTCCAGGAATCCTTTCTTCTGGATGAAATAGACGAACATTAGCCGGTTCAGCATGAGCGAGGCGTACCACTCTTGGTCATCCTCGAAGGGAATGCCCTTGATGAACTTGAGAAATGCCGTGTGTTCGGCCTTGAACCGGTCGTAGAATCGTTTGGTGATGCGGTCCACGTCGAACGCCGCTCGCGTCCGACCAGCAACATCGACGATCGTGAGGCTCTCCTCTTCTTCCAGCGTGAATTCGATGGCGGCCAGTTTTTGGATCAACGATTCACCGGGCTGCGAGCGGTGGTAGATGTGTTCACGGCAGGCCGTGGGCCGGCCCACTTCGCGCTTCACCCACTGCCACACCTGAGTGTTCCGCCCCGCGTCGGTGAAGACCAAAATGTGTTCGTGAACCGTGCGCGTGACCTGCCGTTCGATCTTCCGCCGCGTGGCGTGATCTGGCAGCATAGCGGAATCGGTAGCGGGGCAATCGTAGGCCACCATGCCGCGCTTGGTGGCAACTGCGGTCAGCGCATATTCCCTGCCCTCTACCGTGACGCGCAGTTCACCGGAGTGGTGGTCCCAACCGAGCTCCTGCGTGAAAAGCCCGACCAGATCGCAATCTTTGAGACACTTTCTCACCCGTGTCAGGTTCAGCGGCATGGCCTAATCTCCTTCAGGTTCCTTCCGTAAGCCCAGAGAACAAATGATCTCGGGCTCCCCAGACTGCTGTTCCTCTTCGACCAGGCAGAGATGGTCCGCTTCGTACAGTGCGACGACGATCGAGCCGAGTTCGTCGTCCGCCACGCCGCTCCGCAACTGCCGGTTGAGCGTATCGGTGGCTGACTGACGCAGCGGATACCGGTAGATCTGGTCCACCGCCCGCCGCAGCGTGGCCGAATCGAACAGCGGCATCCGTTCTTCGATTTCGTCGATGAACCGCTTGAGCCGCTCGTAGGTGCGAAACCGAGCGCCGGAAGGCCGCCCGAGTTGTCCGCCCGTGGACCGTTCCTCGGTCGCAATCAGTCTTACCGCATCGGCGACCCGTTCGTGGTGCTTGTCGTGCCGTGGCAAGGCGGGGGTGTTCGCTTCGCAGGCGGCCGCCCTGAGAATCGCGTATTGGGACTCGGTAACGCTCTGGCCGCTGTAGTCGATCCAAGCGAGGGCATCGTTGCCCTGAACCGTGCGAACGTAGGCCAAGACACCCTCGGGTTCCGTCGGCGTTGGCTGGTGCGGCTTGGTGGAGTAAACGACCGAAGGAAGCGCGGGGATGGTCTTCTGCAGACTGGGATCTGCCTCGATGGCGTTCTTCCAGATCTGGTAAGCAAAGGACGACAGGTCGACCTCGGTTTCATCTTCGCCATCCAGGATGCCGGCCCGCTCGTTGTAAAGATCGAGAATCGTGCCTTGGCTGTCGTCGTCTTCAAAGAACGCTTCGTCCGTGCCGACCACCTCGCGATTCTCTTTCAAGCGATGCTTCACGCGGGATCGCAGCCGGATGATTCGCTCGACGCCGTCGGCCGGCAGAAACGAGTGGCAGTAGATCGTTTCTGATTGCTGACCAATGCGGTCGACACGGCCGGCGCGCTGAATCAGCCGGATGATCGCCCAAGGTAGGTCGTAATTCACGACGATACAGCAATCCTGCAGGTTCTGCCCTTCGCTCAGCACATCCGTAGCCACGAGGACGCGCAGTTCCTCCGCGGGCGAAACGGCCTGCCGCCGTTGGTTGCTGACGGGACTGAACCGCCAGGCCATCGCCGTCGGGTCGGCCGTGTCCCCCGTGACGCCCACCATGCGGTCGACGCCCAGGGCCATCAACTGCTGTTCGAGATAACGTACCGTGTCGGCAAACTGCGTGAAGACGAGGACCTTTTGGTTCGGGTACGTGGCCGTCAACAGCTCTCGGAGGGCTGCCAGCTTCGTATCTTGCGACGCGTCCCAGGGGCCACACGCATTCAGGAATCGGATCAGCGACCGGGCGTCCTTCTGCAGGTCCTTGGTCAGTGTCTCGACGAACAGGCCCGGCCGGAGCCATTTGAAGCGATTCTTGTGTGGGCCGGCGTACAGGGCGTAGACCTCGGCTGCGCGGGATCGGTAGTCATCTTCCGTGGTCAGCGTGCCAACGGCTTCGGTTTGGCCGTCTTCCGTATCCTCCTCGCCCAACAGGTCGCCGACGGTCACGTCCTCATCAAAGTAGCGCGGGTCGAGCAGTTCGGCGTCCTGAGTCCCGATCGGAATCGCTTCGCCGTTTTCGATCGCGTGCAGGAAAATGAAATTGCGAAGAATGTGGCGGCTGACGGATTGGATGAACGCTTGACCGCTGCTTTCGAGGCGTTTGAACAAGTTCGTGCGGCAGAATCCCATCAGCCGCTTGCCCGCACGGGACAGCCCCTGAATCTGACGAGCTTCGGCCTGGGTGGGCGGTTCGTGGGGGCTGGGCGAAACGTAATTGCCGAGCCCATAGCGGGGAAGTCCGAGACTGTTGATCACCCGAACTGCGTTGTCCGAATACAGACGGGCATACTGGTCGCCGGGATTCTTGTCGTCGATTTCAAACCGCACCGTTTTCGGAAGCCGAACCGGAAAATAAGAGCGGCTTCCGTCCTGGAACGTCAGGAACTTGCGTCCGTCCTTGGGCTTCCGCTTGCCGCAATGGCCGCAGGCTTTCTCCAACGCCTTGATTCCGCGACCGCAGCTGCATTCGACTTCCGCGTAGTTCTCCTGAATGAAACTGCGGGTGCGTCGGACCAGATAAAGCCGCATCAGTTCCTGCCAATCCTCCGGATGTTCACTTTTCTCAAAGGCAGCGAGCGAGCGGACGGGACATTGATATCGGCGGATAAACTCCGTTTCGCTGATCTCGCGCAGGAGCCGTTCCGGGCGGATGCCGATGTCCTTGTCGTCGCCGACGAACAGCCGCAATTGGCTGGAAAGGTCAAGGTAAGTCTTGTTATAGGGCGTCGCGGTCAGCAGGATGCAGCGGCTGGCGCTCGTCTGGATGTATTCGTGGATTGCGCGATACGTCTTTCCCTCGCGATTCCGCAAATTATGGCTTTCGTCGATCAAAACCAAGCGAAAACGGGCCGGGACATCGGGCAATTCGCGAATCGCCCGGCTGATCGACAGAACCTTGGCATGCAGCCGGTAGTTGTCCACGTGGTACTGCCACATCTTGACCAAGTTCTTGGGACAAATGATCAGCGTGCTGAGGCCGTGGTCATCCTCGAAAATTCGGGCTAATGCGGTCGCCATGAGGGTCTTCCCCAGGCCGACCACATCGCCGATCAGCACGCCGCCGTACTTGTTCAGGTGATGCGCCGCGATCTTGACGGCCGCCGTCTGGTACTCAAATAGCTTTATTTCAAAGTCCGAAGGGATGCGGAATTCGGTCAGGCCGGCTCGCGCGTCCTGCGACAGATGGTACGCCATCTTGAGATAAATATGGTACGGTGCCGGCAACTGCTCGCGAGCCCAGCTTTCCTCGATTGTCGCCAACAGGTCGGCCGAGATGTCGATGCACCAGCGATCCGTCCAACGGTCGTTGAACCAAGCCGCAAGCTTTTGCGCCGCGTCGTGATCCAAGACATCCACGTTCAACTCGCCTTGGGCCGCCAATCCTGCCATCGTCAGATTGCTGCTGCCCAGGTAACCGACGATGGGGTTGATCGGATCGGGACGGAAAAGCAGGTAGAGCTTGGCGTGCAGGGGGTGGCGGAGGAACAGCTTCACGCGAACCTTGTCCGCCTTGATCTGTGCCGCCAAGCGGCGCAACCCAGCCTCGTCTGCATTCGTGGGGCAACCCGCCATCAATTGGTTGCGGAATTCCTCGGCCAACTGACGCTTCATTCGCAGGGCGGTCTGATTGTCCAGGCCGTTCACCTTGACCAGACGCAGCGCGTCTCGCAGGTCCTCCTGGGGCAGTCGCTGCATCCCCACCAGCAGCCGGCAGCAGTGGCCATCGCCGCCCGACCAATTTTCGATGTACGAATCGAGGGCTCGCCAGCCGCGAAGATTGAAGTAGCCGACGCAGAAGTCGGAACGGTCGGCGACCTGGATCGTCTGACAGAGTGCCGGCAGCAACGGTAGGTCAATGTTGTCAAAGATGCGTGGCATGACCAGCCTCGGCGGTTGAGTTTCTCGATGCTGCCTACTTGGGCTTTGCCGGTCGCTTCCACCCGGTGGGATGCTTGCCCGATTCCTCGATCTGTCGCAGGAATTGCTCCAGATCGGTCTTCTTGAACAGTCGGTAACCGCTGATCGGATTCCGGTACACCGTCATCTTGCCGTCTCGGTGCCAGTTGCGAAGCGTGTTTAGCGACACGCCCAGGATTTTGGCCGCTTCCTTGATCGTGACGAATTCATCGAGTTTGATCATGGCCGTAACTCCGCTGCGTGACTCCCCTTTCGAGCGTGATGGTCAAGATTACCAAAGCGGAGAAGTGGACGAAAGTAGCCATCGACGCCGAGCCGCAAGTTCTTTTTTCCCAAAGCGATACAGTAGCCGCTACCGTGACCTTGGCGGAGGCTTATCGAACACGTCGTTGTCGGTCACGCGATGCGGCGCATGGTAGGACTTGTCCGGGTCTTCCAGCAGAATCCGGGGTTCCAGCCGCGGCCGGTTGTCCTTGCCGATCCAGGTGAGTTCAAGTTTCGTTTTGGCCATAGTTCTTGTGGCGATCTTATCTTCCGCCGCGTCCGGTGGCTAGGATTTCGAGTTTCGGGATTCAGGGTTCGGGGCGAGCCGCTTCCATGACTTGGCGGCCCGCCGCAGTCAGGCGGTACTTCTGTTGGCGGCTACGGGGCGATTCGGGTGAGGTCATTTCGACAAGCCCAGCCTCCAATGCGGGATGCAGGTAGTTCGCGCGCAACGTCGGGCGGTGCGTCAACTTCAAGTCCCGCATGATCGCGGGGGCGCTCAATTCCCCATTCGCGAGCGTATGCAGCAGTCGCCTCACATGATCGCTCAGATGGTCGCTTACATGATCGGTCACATGGCGCCGACTAGTGTCTGAAATACCGCTGGCTTGTGTCTCCGGGGCACCCGCGAATGCCGTGTGAATCGGCAATTTCGCGACGAACCACAGCCGGTTCTCGTCGGTCTCGAAGCTGGCCTTCGGCGAACCGTTTCGCTTCATGGCAGCCTGAATCTTCGGGATGCCGGTGCCGCGACCTTCGGTCATCTCCAGTTCCTTCAAGAACTCGCCGATGCGGCGATTACGGTAGCGACGCGAAATAATCCGCTTCGCCTTCAAGTCCATCGGGCGGATCGACGGATCGGGGCCGGGATAGGAGACGATCTCGAGGCCGTGCGGGTTGAACCGGACCTCGACCGGCTCGCGCTGGTCGTAGCCGCGGTGATACATCGCGTTGACGAGCGCCTCTTCGATCGCCGCCAGCGGGTAGTTGAAGAACCGTGTGGCTTCCGCCCGGTCCGGATGCTTGATGACCTTCTCGATGATGACGTTGTTCCGGATGTAGGCGAGGGCGTCGCGAATTTGCTGGTGGATCGGTCCGCGCAGGATCTTCTCGATGATCTCGTCGCCGCCGGGGCCTTGGGGAAAGATCACCACGTCGATCTGCGTTCCGGGAAAGAACTCTTCGGGCGCGTCGTTGAAGAACAGCAGGCCGACGTTGCGCGGCCGGACGAACTCGTCGCCCCCATCCACGATGTTCATGAGCCGGCCGAGTTCCACCAGCGGCATTTTGGCCGCCTGGGCATGCAGGCCGCTGCCCACATCCTTCAAGTACGCCTGGATCAGCGGCACCCGCAGGTCCTCCATGCTGGCCCTGTGACACAGCCGGTCGTCGAAGGGGACCGTGGCCGTGAGGGCGATCAGCTCTCGCTGCTCGTCGCCCTTGGCCTCGACCGTGCTGGAATAGCGGCGGATGTAGTAGTGGTTCACGCGGTGCTTGGCCGTGACTTCCTTGGGCGCCATGTACGGTCGGTTCTGGCCGCCGGGCGCCCAGAGCACGATCAGATTCTTGTCGTCCACCCGTTCGATGCTCAGCTTGGGAAAGTACGGCGGCTGGATCAGTTTGCAGTAGCCCAGCAGTTCCCGCTGGATCTTGTCCAACCTGGCCTCGGGAATGCCGGCCGGTGGGAAGATGGGCTGGCCGTCGTCGTCGCAATCCTGGCCGATGATGACGTAACCGCCGCCCAGATTCTCGAAATCGTTGGCGAACGCGCACAGCGTGCGGATCGTCGCGTCGGGATTCCAGCCCGCCTTGTACTCGATCCGGTCCCGTTCGACCGTCCGCTGCCGCAGCAGGTCCTTGAGGTTGATCGGCAGTTTGCTGCTCGTTCGCACTGGCTGGTTGTGGGAAGATTGTGGGCTCATATCCTAGCGCACCCTCCAGCGAACCGCGAAGATTTCCTGCCGCGTCGTGCGCTGCTGCAAACGCGATTCCACGTCGGCGATCAGCGTGTCCTTCTTCTGCTCGATGTCGTCCTGGGCATCGAACAGCGTGCGTTTCTTGTGGTTGCGTTGCTGCTCCAGTTCATTGATCCGCTTCTGGGCGGCGATCTTGCTCTCCAAGTCCTGCGCCAGCCGCTTGACCTTCTTGGCCTCGCGGATCTCGACCTCGATATTCTTTAGTTCCCGTTCCAGGTTGTCCTTCAAGTCATCCGCCCAGCGGTCCAACTTGTCGGATTCCGCATCGAAGAACACTTCGTTCCGCTTCTGCGACTCGCCCAGAATCCGCTGCTCCTGCGACCGTAGCGACTCGTCGATCCGCTGTTTGACGTCGCCGTTCAACTCGACCGGGTCGCCCAGCCGGGCGGGCACGGTCAATAGTTTCTCGCATGTCTCCCGGTCAAGGAAGTCCCCCTCGTCGGTCACGCCGGTCAACAGCAGCGTCTGCTCGGTGTCCAGGGACGTGATGGTCAACTGCTCCGCAGACAGCCACCCCGACCGGCCCCGCAGCCGCTCGACCAGCGACACGCGGGCGCCGCGGCGCTCGTAGTCCAGGATCAATTCCCGCGGCGGCAGCGCACGCTCCCTGGCCGCAGCGATCAGCCCCTCGGCCAACGCATGGCCCGGCCGGTAGCGGTGAACATCGTCGGGCCACTCCCCGCCCCGCGAACGGCCCGCGGGCAGCTGCAGCCGGTAACGGCCCAGCGGAATGCCCGCCGCGTCCAGGCCCGGCGGAACCCGCCGCAATGTGAAATCATGCCCGCGGCCATCGAAGTCCGCATACCCGTTCAATTCGGTCGCCGTCAGCGCCCACAACCAATCGCTGTAGCGGTCGAGCTGCGGTTTCGTCTCGGATTCCCGCAGCCGCAACTTGTGATGCACATCCTCGTCAAAGTTCTCCAGCAGCTTCGTGCGGGCGGATTCAAACTTGGTCGTGATCTGCTCGTTAAGCTCCAACTGCAGCTGGTCAAACGCCTGCCGGATCTGCTCCGACGTGCGGCAGCGTTTGTAGATCTCGGCGATCCGCTTCTCGAAGTCGATCCCCGACTCCAGCGCCCCCAGCACCTCGTCGGAGGCCCCGAAGACGCCGTCGAACAGCTTGAACTTCTCGTTCAGCAACTGGAAAACCCGCTGATCGGCATCGTTCGCCCGGTTCACGAAATTGATGACCACCACATCATGCTGCTGGCCGTAGCGATGACAGCGGCCGATCCGCTGCTCGATCCGCTGCGGATTCCAAGGCAGGTCATAATTCACGACCAGCGAACAGAACTGCAGGTTCACGCCTTCGGCCGCCGATTCCGTGGCGATCATGATCGACGCCCGCTCCTCGAACTCCTCCACCAGCGCCGAACGCATGTCGGCCGTGGGCGACCCGCTGACGCAATCGTGCCCGGCATGGCGTTCCAGCCACTCGCGATAGACACGTTTCGAGTCCGGGTCGGTGTTGGTGCCGTTGAACAGCACGATGTTGCCCGCGTAGCCGTTGGCCTCCAACAGCCGCAGCAGGTACGACTGGGTGCGCCGCGACTCGGTAAAGATCAGGGCCTTGGGCTTGGCCTTCAACTCGACCGCCTTGGCAAACCCCAGCCGCAGCGCGCGGATCAGCGCCTCGCCCTTGGCGTTTTCCCGGATCGACTCGGCCAGCGTCTTGTACCGCGTCAATTCCTCGGCCTCGGCCCGCAGACTCTGCAGCAACCGGGCCGCCGCCTCGTCCTCGGCCGCCGGTTCCGCCACCGGCTCGCCGCCTTCCGGAGCCGATTCCTTCCATTCTTCTTCCACCGAGTCGGCCTGCTCGTAATCCTCGCCCACGATGTCCGCCAGCTGCTCGTCGGCCTCCTGCCTGGCCGTCCGCTCCAGCTTCCTGAGCCGGTCGATCATCGTGCCCAGCGTGGCCGCGATCGCAAACGACGACGAGGCCAGAATCTTCCGCAGGACCAGTTCGATCAATTGCCGCTGACTATTGGGCAGGGCGAGCAGGTTGTCCCGTTGCAGGTAATCGGACACCTGATCGTACAGCAGCTGTTCCTCCTGCGACGGCGTGAAATCCTGGGTAATCGGGATGCGTTTGGTGTACCGGACGTACTCGATGACCTGCTTGCGGAGCGTACGCTGGCAGACGGGCGCGATCCGCGCCCGCAAGTTGGCCAGCATCCCGGCCGACAGCGTATCGGCTTTCTTGGCGTACAGTTCGCGAAAAGCCTCCTCGCTGCCGAACACATGTTCATCGACGAACGACACCAGCCCGAACAATTCCATCAGCGAATTCTGCAAAGGCGTCGCGGTCAACAGCACCTTGGGCCGGTTGCGGAGCGCATCGCGCAGCGCCCGGGCGATCTTGTTATCCTTCTTGTACACATTCCGCAGCCGGTGGGCCTCGTCGATCACCACCAAGTCCCACGGCACGGCCACGATCTCGGCGGCCCTGGCCCGGGCGAACTGGTACGAGCAGATGACGACCAGATTCCGCTGGTCGAACGGCGACGACGACTTGCGGGCCAGTTCGCGATAGCTCTTGGACTCCAGGATCACCGAAGGGATGAAGAACTTCTCGGCCAGTTCCCGGCTCCACTGCTTGCGGAGCGACGCAGGGGCGATGACCAGCAAGCGACGTTTCTTCTCGGCCCACAGCTGGCTCTTGATAATCCCCGCCTCGATGGTTTTGCCGAGTCCCACCTCGTCGGCCAGAATGGCGCCCCGCGACAAGGGCGAGCGAAAGGCGAACAGGGCCGCGTCCACCTGGTGCGGATTCAAATCGACGGTGGCATTGCACAGCGACTGGGCCAGCTTACCGGCCTGATCGGCGCCGACCTGCTTGGTCAGTTCGTAGGCCAGATACTTGGCATGGTACGGCGTGAACGGCGGCTCCTCCGCCGCCGCGATCACCGGGGCGAAACGGATGGCCGTCAGCTGGGCATCGGAGTCATCGCCAACCGCTGCCGCATTCGGCTGCGGTTCCAGCGGAGCCGTCGGAGCTTGTTCCGGGTTTGTCATCGCGGCTCTCCGGAACGGGCGGCATGTCCCGCCGCAACGATGCAATGCGTTTTCAAGGAACGAGTCATGCCCGGCGGACGAGGAAAGTGCCGTACAGGCCAAAGCCTGGGCGGAAGTCGGCGGATTTCCATATCCGTGTTTCGGGCCATTTCCTTCTCCGCGGGGGCCGGTTCTGGGTGGCAAGCTGGCATATTGAGGACAACAGGACAATATGGCCGCTATTGTAAGTAGTCCAGCGGTTCTTGAATACCCGCAGCCGGTATTTCTGGCGGTATTCAGTTGGCCCCCATGCCGGGAGTGTTATTTCGGTATGTTCAAAGCGAGGAATTCGTCAGCATTTGTGCCACGGCCTGTGGCACAAATGGCCAATGGACCGAGCTATTCGCCGGCACGGGTCAGGCTGACGGGGGTGAGGAAGGTTGCCTCGACGGAGGCAATCGCCTCGTCGCTCAGGCCCTCGTAGACGTTACACCACGCCGGAAGGGGGCCGGAGCCTTCTGCGGACCCAGGACAGGGCAGGTGCGGCGCGTCGACATTCAGGATGTGGATGATCAACCGGAGGTCGTCCGTCAAGTTCCGCCCGATAAGGCGTTCGAGCGTCTGGCGATCCGCTAAGTCCAGGTCTTTGACGTTTTGTATGACGGTTTCCATAGCCGTCAAATCTTTGTCTGGATCGCATAGTCTTCTATCCGTCGATTACGAGACTCGATGAACGACGCTGTTCTGTCTTTATAGACAAGGTAGTCCTGTACGTCCTTAAACTCTGGCGCCGACTGAAAGTCATCGAACGGCAAGTAGAACCTCACGTTGCCACGCTCATCCACCAAGTCGTTGAGGAGGAAGAACTCGACATAGCCCTTGAATGTCTCAAACAATTTGAAAAACGAATCATATCTTTCAAGGACTTTCTCTAACGGATTTGGCTTGCTGATGTAAAAGCGTCGGATGCACTCCAAGGTCAAATCGAATCGGTCATCAATGAGCTGCAGTATTCCTCGGGCCTGATTAATTGTGTGTTTCCCATCTATTTGGTTATTGGGAAAGATGATGTATGCACCAATTGTTGAGCCGCGATCGAAAAGCTCCTGCACTTCCTTGGGAATTTGCGTCACCAACCATTTCTTTTTAGCCTGATTCTTGTAGGAGTGCGTGATGGCGTCACTCCCCAGTGAAAAGTCGCCCAATGCAGAGTTGTGGTACAGGTAGTATCGCTTATCGTCGCGTAAGTCGAAGAGATGGCCACTGGGCAAGGGCTTGCTCCACAGAAATCTGTGATAGGCCTTCAATGTGGGACTGGTGGCATCAGGATCTCCACCATTCGCGTCACTGTACATATTGAAGCTTGTATCAATCATGGATGATCGTGGGGAGTGGATATTACTCATTTATGGGGGTGCTTTTCTGAGCTAACGTTTAGGATCAATCGACGGCGACGAGTGGACCGTCCATTTCGTTTGACGCAACCGCCGGTCGATTGCAGCCAATAGTACCAGCAGAGACGCTCGCAAACACCCAGACAAGGCAAAAAATGGGCAAAGCGTGCGGGGGTTGCCCGTGGTAACCTACCGCCATGCATACGCTCCGCTTCGACGGCGAATCGGACGACGAATTCCGGATGCGGGCGGCGCGTGCCGGCCGGATCGCGAAGGTACTGGTCGAAGCGTGCCTGGCAAATCGCTGGGTTCAGGAATTCATGGCCGATCCGGCGATGCCGGAATGGACCGCGGACAATGTCCGCACCAGCCCGACCGTTCGGGTGGAATATGAGCAAGCGATCGCTATCGGCGATCTCGGCAGTTGCCTGTCAGCGACAAAATCCAAGCACTGGGGCGCCGGTCCGTGGGTGATGCCCCTGGAACCCGACGACGAATTCTTCCCGTACCGGGTGACGTACCTCTACCGGCCGGACAGCTTGTACAACCGGCGATTCGAGCAACGCCAGCGGCCCAAAGAACTGCTCGGCCGACGTTGGCGACCGCTGGTCGAAGCAGCGAAACGCCGCACGAAGACAGTGTTCATCGAGGGGCTGACCAAGGGAGAGGCCGAAGCGATCCGCCGCGTTCTGAGCGTGTCGCCCGATCGATTTTGGCGGGCAGCCACGGGGCGCGAACTCCTGCGTCTGCCGCCGCGGCTGGTGCAGCGGGAATTCGAGTTTGGGGAGTAATCGAAAGGGCAGGCCCAATCGGCGCGGCAGGCATCGGGCAAGTTATCGTGGGCATCCAGCGAGCGGCTGTGGTATCCTGACAACGAATACTATGGATGAAAATCGTTTCCCCTCCGATGACATCCCCCTTTACGACGACCAACGGCTCGTCGAGAAGGCAAATGCAGGCTTGGCTCCGGCGCTCTACGCTTTGGGGTTGCGATTCTTTCGGGGCGATGGCGTCGCCTTGGACAGACGGCAGGGATTACGCCTCATTCGGTCAGCGGCAGACAGGGGAAACGGAGCGGCACAAAGGGATCTCGGGTATCAGAGCGGTTTCAACGAGGGAGCCATACCAGAATATGCGAAGGGGTGGGAGGATGAATGGAATTGGCTCGTGCGAGGAACTGCTGTGGGAGCGAATGGAAAGGCCCCCAAACCAATGGTCTGAGGGCCTATCTGAACGTCAGGCGCAGTGGCGGCAGCGATGGTGCTCGGCGGGCGTTTCCAGGACGGGCGAGACTTCGTGGGCGAACTCGCTGCCGTCGTCTTCGCCGCGGAGCGTTCGCTGGACAAACGCAAGGGCCTCGTCGAAGTCACACCACGAGAACGTGATGCTCTCGACCTGCCACGGGCGGCCCAACGGACCGGCTTTCTTGATCACGGAAAACTCCTGGGCGCCATCGGGCGACGTGGCGTCATTCAGCCACAAGTACCCGCCAAGCTCGAACGCCGTGCAACACGCCCATGTGGTGTCCGTCAGCTTGCGGGCTAATTCCTCGGGCGAACCCACCGCCGTCACGCACCAGACGCGGTCGTTATGGAACATGAACGACCCCCTCCCTGGCCAACGCCAACGCGAACCGGCAACCGGCCAACGCGATTTCGCGGTCCCAGTCGAGGCCTAGATTGCTGCCGGTAACAGCGCGCGGCGGAAAGCCATCGGCCCGCAGCCAACGCGACAGGCCCCCGGCCAAGTCCTCCACGCGATCCCAATCCTGCTCGCCCAACGCAACGAGCAGATCATCCCACGCAGTTTGCGGATCCATCACTCGCCTCCTTCCGCGTCGGATTCGCCACACCCGGCGACCTGCAGATAATACGTCATGCAGCCGTCGCCGAACGCGTCGGGTTCAACCAGGTAACTGTCCCCACAGAAGCAACAATCGGAATACCACTCGAACCCAATGCTCTCGACATCCGCCCGAGTACCCGGTAGTATCGGCGACAGCATTGCTGCAACTCGCCGAATGGGTGCGGCGATTCCGTACAACTCAAGGAGGAGAAACATGTGCCAGGATGAGCAACGAGCCCCCCCTTTTTACAGGGAAAGCCGATTCCGCTGACGCGTCTCTGGGAGACGCTGTCCGAAGCAACGCGAAACAAGACACTCCAGACACTGAGCCAGATTGTCACCCGACAGCTCCAGGCACCTTCCGATCGAAAGGAGGTGCGTGATGGCCACTGCTGAGAAGACTTGCAGCACCGCCCGCTCAAACGTGGCGCCGGAGAATGGGCCGCGCGGCGGATGGGACAACGCGACACCGGTTATTTCGCGGGGTTCACCGAAAATCCAATCGCGGCATTTCGAGAAGCTGGCCATCGTTTATGTCCGGCAGTCCTCCCCGCAACAGGTTCTGCATCATCGCGAATCAAGGGCTCGCCAGTATGCGTTGAAGGACTACGCCCAGGTTCTTGGTTGGCCGTCCGAGCGGGTGATCGTGATTGACGAAGACCAGGGACAGAGTGGCACGCTGGCCGAGAACCGGACGGGGTTCCAGCGTCTGATAGCCGAAGTGACGATGGATCATGTAGGGATCGTTTTGGGACTGGAGCTGAACCGACTCTCACGATCCTCGAAAGACTGGCACCAGCTCTTCGAATTGTGTGGGGTCTTCGGAACGCTGTTGGCGGATCAGGAGGGCGTGTACGACGCCAACGATGGCAACGACCGGCTGATCTTGGGCTTGAAGGGAATCATGAGCGAAATGGAACTTCAGACGATGCGCAACCGCCTGGAATACGGTCGGCTCAACAAAGCGCAGCGTGGTGAACTGTTCTACAGTGTGCCTTTGGGATACGTCCTCCTGCCGAACGGCAAAGTCGAATTCGACCCGGACCAGCAGGCTCGCTCGGTCGTGCACCTGCTGTTTGAGAAGTTCGAGGAACTACGAAGCGTCCGGGGCGTGTTTTACTGGCTCGTGGCGCAGGGAATCAAAGTGCCCTACCGTGTCCAGCGTGGACCACGCAAAGGAGAACTCGAGTGGCGGTGTCCCAGCCTGTCGACGCTCAACCAGGTATTCCACCATCCGATCTACGCCGGGGCTTACGCCTATGGGCGTCGACCACCGAGTTCGCAACGCAGCCAGGCTTCCGGCAAACCTCGGAGCCGCAGACTGCTTTTGAGTGAGGAATGGCAGGTGCTGATCCGGGATCTCCTGCCGGCCTATATCACCTGGGAACGCTACCTTCAGAACGGGGAACAAATCCGGCAGAACCACAACCGTCCCGATACCCGCGGTGCGCCGCGCAACGGTCGGGCTTTGCTGTGCGGGCTGTTGTTCTGTGGCGAATGCGGCTGGCGCATGCAGGTCACCTACCGCACCGCCGACAAGCCCCATTACGACTGCCAGCATCACCAGAGCGAAGCCAAGGCTGCTGCGGATAGCGCGTGCTCCGGCTTGTCAGGCAACGTGTTGGATGAACTCGTGTCCCAGCAAGTTCTGCGTGTGCTGGAACAGGGGAGCTTGGAATTGAGCTTGCGGGCGCAGGCCGATGTGCGTCGCGAGCGCGAGCGGCTGGATCGGCAGGCGCAGCAGAATCTCAAACGCGCCCGGTACGATGCTGAATTGGCCGAACGTCGCTATCGGGCGGTCGACCCGGACAACCGGCTCGTGGCGGCAACGCTGGAACGCCAATGGGAACAGGCCCTGCGTGGCGAGCGCGAGCTCCAAGAGCAATACGACCGTGCTGGCCAACAAACTCGCCCAGAACTAACGCCGGAGGAGGAAGCCCGCATTCTGGCTCTGGCCTCTGACATTCCCGCCCTCTGGCATTCCCCCGAGACCACCAACGCCGATCGCCAAGCGATTATTCGTTGTTTGGTGGAGCGGGTGGTGGTCCATGTCGAGCGCCACAGCGAACATGTGGAAGTGGTCGTCCACTGGGCCGGTGGTTACCAGAATCGCCTCGAGCTCGTTCGTCCCGTCCGCTGGTACGACCAGCTTCGCGATGTCGACCACTTGAAGAAACGGGTCGCGGAACTCCATGCCTTGGGCCGCACCGCCGCACAAACCGCAGCGATCCTCAACGCGGAAGGATTCGCCGCCATCAATCCGACCAAGAAGTTCACAGGAGACATGGTGCGCGACCTGCGGCTCAAGCTCGGCCTGCGTCGCGAACAAGGCGATGCCTCGCTGCTGGAGCCGGATGAATGGTGGGTTCGGGATCTGGCCCAGAACCTGAAGATGCCCTGGCAAACGCTGCGCGAGTGGGCGATCCGGGGCTGGGCTCATGGGCGTCAGACGCCGGGGCAAAAACTGTGGCTCCTCTGGGCCGACCAAGAGGAAATCACCCGCCTGCGGAAGCTGCGCGACAGCACCTCGCACGGGATCCTGGGCTATTCGTCAGAGCTGACCACGCCCAAGCTCCGACCAGAGCGCCCATGAGCGCATGAGCCACGCCATCCCTCGCCAAGGGTATGCCAGCCGGTCAGCGTGATCATTTCAGACCGCCAGCAGATCGGCTTGGGCAACCGCTGACCGAAGGGAGGACGGCGCTCCCGATTCTGGGCTTGCGACCACCAACGCGTCCCCCGCGCGCCAGGCCGATCGCTTGGCAGCCGCTGCAGGTCGGACGTTTCGGACGCGTGCCAGAATTCTCGCCGGACGCAAGACGGACTCTGATCCACTCCGGTGCTGTCAATCAACGTGGCGAAGCAGGACGGAAGCAACGTTCGCCAAATGAGCCTGCGGGGTTCCGGACTCCACGCCGGGCAGGACGGGCCAGAAGGCCGATGGTCTGAACGATGCACTTGCCTCCCATGTCAGGCGCCCCAGTGCCCGCGCATAAAATATGCCCATACAAACACTACTATTTATTTGAATATATCTCTTGATCTGTCTGCCTGCCAAGCCGATGATCCGCCAGGTCTTCCAGAAGACGGAAAGCATGAAACGCCGGGGCGGTTTGCGTGAACAGGTGGTGGTGGGCTGGCTGCCAGCGCGCGTGCTGGTGATCGAGCCGACCAGGGAGCAAATCTCCTCCCACCAAAGTTGTGCCTTTATGTACATATGTACTAACGAACACATTCCGTCCCGATCCCAAGAAGCGGACCGGCGGCGTCAGCAACAGGTCGAGCATGTTCGTTACGAAGCCGAAGTTGTGGAATAGCGTTACGTGCAGGCCCCCCCGAAGAGCCAACTCGTGGCGGACGAGTTGGAAGCGGAGTCGAAGACGCGACTCCGCACGATGCGCGGTCTGCAAGAGGAATACGAAGCCGAACGCGACGCGGACCGGACGATCGTCGACGAGAAGAACCGCGACGAGAGCCTTGCGCCGGCGACCGATTGCGCCTGGCGGTAACGCTGCGCCAAGATTCCAAATCGTGAGTGAAACACACAGCCCGATTGTTGATCGAAAATGTTTCGCTTCCGCCCGCTGACGAGATCAGCCTGCGCATTTGCTACAAAGGCAGAGCCACGGCGCGGATCACTCTGCGCGTGCCGCCGCCCGCTCGGCGACTCGCCTGATCGTTCCGGAAGCCGTCGCCGGACTCGATCGCGTCCTTCATGACCATTCGAACTCGCATGGAACGGCCGAACCCAAACGAGCAGGGCCTACGCTCCGGGACCGAATGCCGTTTCACTCAACTCTTCATCGGGGAACCCCTCCACGACTACTGGCGAAGCAGCCACTATGGTGAACTCCGCAAGCAGGGCCTGTTGCCCCCGAGCGTCCATGCCTAGAATGCCAAGAAGCAGTGCTTGCACGAACTGGTCGGAAAACGCCGCCAGATGAAATGGCACCGACCGCCGCGCAACGATCCCCGAGGGTTTTCCGACGATCCCTCGTGGAGCAACCAATGTAGCGCACGATCGAACATAGCCCTGAACACACGCGATATCTCACTTTCTTTCCCCAAACCCTTCGTGAATCGAGGCAGTGCGATGAGTCCCTCCACTCACCCCGACACTCGACGGTCATCGTGGCATCGTCCGCATCCACGATTTCCAGTTCCCCTCCACAGCTCCGGCACGTGCCGTCCTTCGTTTCCACATACATGGCAGTCACTCCTCTCGCTACGTTGCCAATGACCAAACACTCAGGCTATCGCTCTGCCCACCGAGGGCAGAACGAACCCAGCCTGCCGCTGTTACGCCACCGGCGCAAGCGATCCGGCGAGTGACGCAATCCCCGCGGACGGAGCCGCCGGCAAATCCGAAAGACTTCTACTCAGAAAAAGGACCGAGGGCGTCAGAACAGATGCAGTTGCCGGGCCGGCGCGTCTTGGGTGACGGTCGGTAGCACGATGGTTCGTGTCGGGTCGGGAGGTTCTGGCGATCTCCCTCCGTCCGATTCGCCGAACTTCGCGGCCAGTTCGCCGGGACGCACGTGGCGGATGAATCCGCCGTCCATGTTCATTCCGGTGCGGTAGGCGAGTTTGACTTCGCCGGCCAGACTGTTGCCCCACAGGACGTAACCGTACAAATTGCGCAGGGCCAGATTGATGCCCGTCATTCGAACGCATCTCAGGTCGATGTCCTGGCCGACCAGTTCGCCGCCGGGGTGATGTTCCGCGTAGGCGAGCAGCATTCGGCCGCTGCCGCAGCAAGGATCACACGCGACGGCCCCCGGCTGCTTCTCGTCGATGCAGAGCGCCGCCATGAATTCGCACAATTGTTCGGGCGTCAAAAACTGACCGGCTTCGCCGTAGGTGATGCCGCCCTGGAACAGGTCGCCGAGGATGTCCTTGCGAGTTTGTTCCATCAGGTCAATCAGCGTCCCGAATGCCTGAGTGAGCGAGTCGATGCCGCGTCGCCCCTTTTCGCCGTCAGCATAGCCCTTCCGCACGACGGCCAGGTACTCGTCTTCCATCTGCCGATTGGACAACGCGGACACGGTGCAGGCCAAGAAATCCTCGAATGTCTGGCCTCGGCTGACGCCCGCTCGGCGGCCTGCCTCGTCGAGCAGGTCGCAAATTTGCTGGGTGCCGTTGTACAGAAATTGCTCGCGGGGCATGCGACTTGGGCGTCACGGCTTCAACCAAACAGCTTTCCCTGCCGTGTTTGCGGGCGATTGCCGTTTCCGGCCATTGGATCGACCAGGGGAGCCGGCGACGGATCACCTTCGGCGGCTGTGGCGACGGCGGGCGCGCATCCCCCACGCGCCGCTTCCTCTCGCAATCGGGCCATCACTTCCTGGGGTATCACATTGATGCGTTCCCCGAAGTCCGGAGCTGTCGGATCGAGCGGCAGACTGTGAATGTGAACGGGCGGCGGAAGCTGGTCGGGCAGGTTGCGAAGCGTATGCACAAGATCGTCGCGGAATTCGTCGATCGAACCGATCAGCACTTCCATGGTTTCCTGGAGTCGCTGCATCCGCTCCTCCAGGTCTTGAATGCGATCATCTGTGATGCTTTCGCGAGGTGCCGGTGCGGCGGTGCGTTTTGCCATAGGGTGTGGGGGAATGGAAAGCGACGTGGGGCCATCGTGGGCCGTTTCGGCAGCGAGCGAGCCGTGATCGTTCGTCGGGGCCCCCGCCGGGAGTGTGATGATTGCAGGCTCCCGCGTTACGGGCATCGCGACGGTGGGGTGACCGGCGGTCCGCAGTGCCCTGGCATCCGCTTGCGGGTGCTGAGCCCCGGCGTGATCCCGGTCCCTATTGCCGTCGATGGGGTCCGCCTGGCTGGGGGCTACCTGGACAACGGCCACGTCGTCGAGCAATTCCGCAAAGGGCTTGCCGGTCTGCTCGTGCCGGTCCAGCAATCGCAGCATCAAGGCCCGCGTGTGTTCGTACAGCACACCGACCGCAATGTGAAGAAGTTCGTTGGTGGGCAGTTTCGCGTAATTGCCCAGCACGGCAAGCCTGCGCATGTCGTCGCCAGTCAGGCGACTCCCAGGCCATTCGTGGCCCCAACGTCCGCTGGTGTCTGGAGACGAAAACGTAATCTGGAATGCCTTCAATCGCACGCGCGGGTCATTGATCGGAATCGTCGTGTCCACGGGCTTGGCCAGCTGTGCGATCATTCGTTGGCCAAGAACCCGCACGGCTTCGGGCGTCGTTATTAACGGCACGTCGCCAGCGCCCGCCTTCTGGGAGGCGGCTTCATCGGCCCTGATTTCGTCGAGTGGCTCCAAGCAACGCCGACAATGCCAGATTCACCGACCCAAAGCAAGAACAGCGGGCGGGCCTGGCGCATGTCGGGGCGAGTGGTCCCTGCCTCATTTTCGCAGGCGATGGGGTGCGTTTGGAGCCACTGACCGAAACCAACCGGGGCCCCGAGGCCAGCGACTGCCTTCACGGAGCCCTTCGCCTTGTTTTGTGGGCTATGCAGATCGGGAGTCGAGACCCCGATCTATTTGTTGCACCGAGCGCGAGAGCCAACTGCTAGCGGCTTGCGAACCCCGCTATTGATGCCGTCGTACGTCGTCGGCGCTGGGCTCAGCTATGGCCGGCTTGTTGTGGCGAGACTTTCAATGTCGTTGGCCAGGATATCCAGCAGCTCATCGAGCTCATCAATTCGGGTCGAGCCGCTCGGCTCGCCGTGCATTACGTTGTCTTGAAGCCGAGAAACGTTATTTGATGCGGAAGGACGAGGCTCTTTCTGCCCGGTCATGACAGACGACATGGACAGGACGTCTGTCGTGTTTGCCGCCGTCAGGAGTCGATGATCGTTCCGAAGTGGGACGATAGCAGCGCATGATTCAAATCGCGTAGGATCTTGATGTAACGGATTCATCTGTGCGGATGTGGTCCTTGGAAACGAAGACGACATGCTGGCCAGTCCGATGGGTTCAAATTCACCCTCGCTGCTGGTTCTTTGATCTGCAGCCTGGTTGATGAAATTGACGACCAGCAGGACGTCGGCAGGAGTCATGGAATCATCGCCGTTGACGTCCACGAATGGCGGCTGGGCAACGGGCAACGAAATCGGCCCCGCCCCCCTGCTATTGATTTCGTTGATGATCAACAGCACATCGAGTGGAGTCACGTTGGAGTCGTTGTTGACATCGAAGACACTCCTCACGTTTTGCCAAGGATGAACGACGAACGCAGAAACAGCGTCGCCTGCCAAGGGATTACCTGCCATGTCGCCGATCTCGGAGCCGCGTGCCACCAATGTCAGGTTGTACGCCCCCGACGCCGCAGTGAATGTGGACAGGTCGATGGTCAGCTGCGCGTCACTGATGGTCGACACTGTCAACCCCGTCAGAGTCAGCTCGCTGCCATTTCGCAGCAGATGGAAGTCTCCCGAATCCACTCCGGTCACTGGCTCAGTAAAGTTGATGGTGACAATGCCGAAGTTTGTGTTTCGCGGGTTCGGCGTCGCATCGGTGATTTGTGCCACTGGCGACGTCGAATCAATCACGACGGTCAGTACGCTCGAATCTGCGCTCGTGTTTCCCGGCCGCTCCGCAGCCCTCGCCGTGAACTGGTATCTGCCCTCCGGTAGCGGCGTGTCCCGGCAATCGAGGCTCCAAGTGCCCGATGCACTGGCTGTCGTAATCCCGAAAGTGATGCCGGCCTGGAATACGCTAACCGTATTGTTCGGCTCGGCCGTCCCCATGAGCGCCAGCGTCGTGTCCGCCGTCACGCCGTCGGTGGGCGACACACCCGTATCCTCTGTAATCCCCGTGATGACTGGCGCGGCCGGCGCGACGGTCAGCACACCAGGCACATAGACAATTGCGTAGTTCAAAGAGGCCGCCCCGCTGGGCGTAATCGGGTAAATCCCTCCGGGGCTGCCGGCAGCGGCCGTTGTCGTAATGGTCGGTAGCGTGACCAGACTGGACGCCGTTTCGCCGTCAACGAAACCGGAATAACCGACTGTCAGCTCCGGCACCGGGGCGCCGGATGCCTTGCTCTTGTTGTCTGCGGTCACCGTCAGCGAGGCCGGCGTGATGTTGGCTGTGGTCGTGGGCTGCGTCAGCTGGTAGTTCCCCGCGTCCGCCCCGTTCAAGATCAGTCCCGCCACCGTGACCGTCTTCCCCGTCCCCGCCGTCTTGTCCGCGAACGTGCCCGTCGCTCCGCCTGCGTTTAGGGCCACCGTATCCGCGCCGTACGTTCCCACAAGTACCGCACCGCTTACGTTGAGCGTCGAGGCCGCGTCGCCGTCGTACACTTTGTCGCTGGCCGTGATGCCCATAACTGTCACTGGGCGCGGAGTGATACTCGCGGTAAACGCGGTGGGCACCAGCGAGTAGTTGAACGCCTGGGGACCGGAAATCGAAAGGTTCACTATGCTCACAGCCTTGTTGGTGCCCGCATCCGTCGTATCGAAATCTCCGCCGGCCCCATCCGTATTGAGGGTCACCATGTCGCCCGCGAACAAACCCACCAAGGAGGCGCCGTCAAAGTTGACCGTGGCCCGGAAGGTTCCGTTGTAGACTTTGTCGCTGACGGTGATGCCCGTGACCGTGAGCGGCGATGGCAAGATGATCGCCCAGAGCGTCGGTTGTAGGAGCGTGTAGTTGCTGGCATCAGCCCCGCTGATCGTCAGGCCGGCCACCGCTACGGACTTGCCTCCGACACTCTTGTCCGCGAACGTCCCCATGGCACCGGCCGCATTCAGCGTCACCGCTTCCGTAACCACCACCCCGACCAGCGTGGCACCGTTGGCGTTCAGGCTGGCTAGCGTGTTGCCGTCGTAGGTCTTGTTGCCGGCCGTCACCCCCG
>Ga0351963_1010_pt1 | contig 47071 bp, 38 predicted proteins | sample TotcelT113001N14_FD_205804 | JGI IMG/M metagenome (GOLD analysis project Ga0351963, IMG submission 205804) | Enriched cells from coal bed in the Powder River Basin, Montana, United States - Total cells T11 rep3 HSBNCT.T11.300.1.N14 ... | reverse complement strand
TGGATACCGGCGAGACGGAAAGTTTTGGTCATCCGGAGCCGACGCGTGTCAATATGCGACCAGTCGCAGGCAAGGCGATACTGGTTTCTGGTCACGATTATCACGACCTGAAGCTGATTCTGGAGCAGACAGAAGGGCGCGGCATCAATGTGTACACGCATGGCGAGATGCTGCCGGCGCATGCCTATCCCGCATTCAAGAAATACAGCCACCTAGTCGGCAATTACGGCACGGCCTGGCAAAACCAGCAGAAAGAGTTTGCCGCGTTTCCGGGTTCCATTGTGATGACTTCGAACTGCATTATCAATCCGGAAGTGGGACAGTACGGCGCGCGCATCTTTACGCGCAGCATTGTCGGCTGGCCTGGCGTTGTGCATATTGACGGCGACGATTTTTCAGCGGCGATTGATGCGGCATTGGCCATGCAGGGCTTTGCAACAGACGAGCCGCAGCATTACACCACGACTGGATTTGCGCGCAATGCCCTGATGCAGGCGGCACCCGCTGTCATCGATCAGGTCAAGGCAGGCAACATCAAACACTTTTTCTTGATTGGCGGCTGTGATGGTGACAAGGCGCAGCGCACCTATTACACCGATCTGGCGAAGGCTGTGCCGGACGACAGCATCATACTAACGCTGGCTTGCGGCAAATTCCGATTCAACGATCTGGAATTTGGCGACATCAACGGTATTCCGCGATTTCTCGATGTCGGCCAGTGCAATGATGCCTACTCGGCGATTCAGCTTGCGCTCGCGCTCGCAGACGCCTTCGACTGCGGGGTGAATGACTTGCCGCTGTCGCTGGTGCTGTCCTGGTTCGAGCAGAAGGCGATCGTTATTCTGCTTACTCTGCTGGCGCTGGGCATCAGGGACATCCGCGTCGGTCCGACGGCTCCCGGCTTTCTGACGCCCAATCTGGTAGGCATTTTGAACCAGCAATTCGGACTGAAACTGATTTCGACGGTCGAGCAGGATCTCAATGACATCCTCCAGGCAGCCTGAAAAGACGGACAATATGAATGCCATCAGCAACCCCAAAGAATTCCCTGTCTGGCAAGGCGGGGAATTACGCTGCATCGCGAGGAGTGAAGAAACGCATGACACCGCATCGTTTGTGCTGGCGGCGGAGATGCCGGCAAGATTTCAATTCCTGCCGGGCCAGTTTGTCACCATCGGTGTGCACATCGATGACAGCGTGCACTATCGAGCCTATTCGATATCATCTACTCCAGATAGAACAGATCGCCTGACCCTGACCGTCCGGCGCCTACCGGGTGGACAGGTATCCAATTATCTGCTCGATCATCTCAAAGCGGGCGCGAAAGTTGAGGCCACAACTCCGGCAGGCGAGTTTTTTCTGGACGAGGGGGTGGCGGATGACAAGTTGCTCATGCTGTCAGCCGGCAGTGGTGTTACCCCGGTCATGTCAATGGTGCGTTGGCTGCTTACGCGACGACCCGATGCTGACATCCATTTCATTTACAGTGCGCGCAGCGAGCAAGACATCATCTTTCGCGAAGAGTTGATTTCGATGGCGCAGCGGCATCCGAATTTTCGCCTTGATCTGTTTCTTGACAACGCCAGTGGAGGACGCGATCGCCACGACGGATTCCTGACACCAGAAAGGCTGGATGCGTTGGTGAAGGATGCTGCTGAGCGCCGCATATATCTTTGCGGCAATCAGCCTTACATGGATATGGTCGAAGACTGGCATCAATCTCGCGGGCTGGCCGCCGGGCGATTGCATAAGGAAAGTTTCAAGCCGAACGCGCCTGAAGCTGACCCTGGTAGCGGGAGTGAGTACCAATTCACTGCGCCGCAATTTGGCAAGACGAGCAAAATTCGCGATGGACAGACCCTGCTTGAGATCATGGAGCCCAATGCCATTCCCATCATCGCCGCCTGTCGTTCAGGCGTGTGCGGCTCATGCAAATGCAAAGTGGTCGAAGGCGAAGTCGAGCGGGTGAGCACGGCCACGCTGACAACCGAGGAGCTCGCCGACGGATTCGTCCTCGCCTGCAGCACGCGGGCAAAAAGTGATTTGGTGGTGGAAATGGTGTTCTGAAGATCAGACGCACAATCGTGCTGTCAGGTTGCAGAAAAGCGGGGATAATTGCAGCATGAGGCAATACCTACGGAAATTCTTGGGCGACCCGGAGCAGAAGCCGCCTCCGCGCAGACCGTTAAGCGAAATACTCTGGTCATGGGCAGGCGGCTTTCTGGGGATCTATGCGATCTACTGGTTGAACGGTCTGATGGGCATTGCTGAAAGCGACAACCTGTACCTGATTGGGTCTTTCGGAGCGTCCGCTGTGCTGATATATGGTGCGCCAGCCGCAGATTTTTCACAACCACGCAATCTGGTTGGTGGCCATCTGGTATCCGCTCTGTGCGGCGTAGTGTCGTACGCCATCTTCCCCTCTCAGGTTGCGCTCGCTGGGGCACTCGCCGTGGCCACTGCGATCGCCGGCATGCATTTTACACGCACCCTGCATCCGCCTGGCGGAGCGACTGCTCTGATTGCGGTGATAGGAGGCAGCAGCATTCACGATTTGGGTTTTGCCTATATTTTCTCGCCGGTGCTGGTTGGCATTCTGATCATGCTGGTGGTTGCTGTCGTCATCAACAACCTCTCCTCCAATCACGGCCGCCGTTATCCTAGGTACTGGTTCTGACCCCCCGGAGGATCAGCGCTTAAAATTTTTTAAAAGTTTTTAGGCGCAGTCAAAAAGGCATAAATAAATTGTGGTTATTGAGAGCCGCGCCCAATTTTTGGTTTGCGAGTCCTGCCGTTTGGTGTGCTATAGATAAAAAACTGCCATATTTTTCAATTTTTACATTAACTTATCCCACATACACCAACCAGTATCATGGAAAAGCGCTCGTGCGGGCAGCTTCTCCTGGGTCGCAATTGAGAATGGTTTTCATCCATGGTCGGTCTGAAAATAGGCTAATTTGATGATCCACACGCGCTGCAAGGTTTTTTGAACTGTGTTTTAATCAAGCCATAGTTATCGACATGTGTGAAATCTGATGCTGAAAAAGCGGTCGATTTCTCCGGCGATGGACAGTGCAAAATTAGAAATAAAAGCAAACCAGGCAGCAACCACTCGGCGCGTGGCTGCCCCCCACGAAGGGGCAAGCCATGCAGCCGAACCCACAAAACTAGGAGAAAAAAATGTCGTCGTCACTCATCAATACTGAAATCAAGCCCTTCAAGTCTACGATGTACCACAACGGACAGTTTCTTCCGGTCAGCGATGCTGATCTGAAGGGAAAGTGGTCCGTTGTTTTCTTTTATCCCGCCGACTTCACTTTTGTCTGCCCGACAGAACTGGGTGATCTGGCCGACTACTATCCTGAATTGCAGAAAATGGGTGTCGAAGTGTATTCAGTCTCCACAGATACACACTTCACGCACAAGGCCTGGCATGATGCCTCCGATACGATCAAAAAAATCAAGTTCCCCATGATTGGCGACCCGACGGGCGTCATCTCACGAAATTTTGGTGTGATGATCGAGGAGGTCGGTCTGGCAGAGCGCGGAACTTTTGTGATTGATCCGGCAGGTAAAATCCAGATCATAGAAATTAATGCAGGCGGTATTGGCCGCGATGCCTCCGAGCTGCTCCGCAAGGTCAAGGCCGCGCAGTATGTCGCCTCCCATCCGGGCGAAGTCTGTCCGGCCAAATGGCAGGAGGGAGAAGCCACGCTGGCACCGTCGCTGGAGCTGGTTGGCAAAATTTGACGAAGCAGTTAGCATTAGTGTTGCCCGGTGCTTTGCGCCGGGTTCTTTGCGTATAAAAATCATAAAAGCGAGAACCCCATGTTGGATGCAAACACAAAAACACAGGTAGCGAGCTATCTGCAGAAAATCGTGCAGCCGGTTGAAATCGTTGTTTATGTGGACGATGGCGACAAGTCGCGGGAAATGATATCCCTGCTGCATGACATTGTGAGCGTATCCGACAAAGTCTCGTTGACGGAACGGCGCGACCCGTCAGAGCGCACGCCCTCCTTCGATATAAGACGCGCGGGTGGCAAGGCTGGCGTTCGCTTTGCCGGCATCCCGATGGGGCACGAATTCACCTCGCTCATTCTGGCCTTGCTCCAAGTGGGGGGGCATCCTCCCAAGCTTGAGCCGGAAGTTCTCGAGCAGATACGCTCACTTAATGGCTCGTTCCATTTCGAAACCTACATTTCGCTGACATGCCAGAACTGTCCTGAGGTGATCCAGTCGCTGAATCTGATGGCGGCAGTCAATCCGGCGTTCAGCAGTGTGATGATTGATGGAGCACTGTACCAGGACGAAATCAAGGAGAGGCGGATCATGGCGGTGCCGACCATCTTCCTGAACGGTGAGCCGTTTGGACAGGGGCGGATGACCGTCACTGAAATTCTGGCCAAACTCGACACAGGTGCAACCCTCAGGGAAGCGGAAAAAATCGCAGCCAAAGAACCGTTTGAAGTGCTGATCATAGGCGGTGGCCCGGCAGGATCGGCGGCTGCCATTTACGCAGCGCGCAAAGGAATCCGGACGGGCGTGGTCGCAGAGCGTTTTGGCGGACAAGTGCTGGATACGATGGCGATCGAGAACTTCATTTCAGTAAAGGAAACCGAAGGGCCAAAACTTGCGGCCGCGCTTGAGGGTCATGTCAGGAGCTACGAGGTTGACATCATGAACCTGCAGCGCGCCGAGGCCCTGGTGCCGGGAGAAATGATCGAAATCAAGCTTGCCAGCGGCGCGTCACTGAAAAGCAAAACAGTCATTCTCGCGCCCGGCGCGCGCTGGCGCGAAATGAATGTGCCAGGGGAGCAGGAATATCGCGGCAAGGGCGTTGCCTACTGCCCGCACTGCGACGGCCCGCTGTTCAAGGGCAAGCGCGTTGCCGTCATTGGTGGCGGCAACTCAGGGGTCGAGGCTGCGATCGATCTGGCAGGCGTCGTCAGCCATGTCACGCTGCTCGAATTCGACACGCAATTGCGCGCCGATGCGGTGCTACAAAAAAAATTGTTCAGCCTGCCCAATGTGACGGTAGGTACGCAAGCGCTGACCACCGAAGTCACGGGTGACGGCAGCAAGGTCAACGGCCTGACCTACAAGGATCGCGCGACCGAAGCCGTGCATCACTTGGAACTGGAAGGCGTATTCGTGCAAATTGGTTTGACACCCAGCACGGCTTGGCTCAAGGGCAGCGTTGTTCTGAACAAGTTTGGCGAAATCGTCGTGGACAGCCACGGGCGCACTTCAGTGCCCGGCGTGTTTGCGGCGGGCGATGCCACAACTTCCCCGTTCAAGCAAATCATCATTGCGATGGGCGATGGCGCAAAAGCATCGCTCAGCGCCTTCGAGCATCTGATACGCAATTGATGCGCGTCAAATGAGGCTAGCCAAACACCTTGGTCAGGTGGGTGCGATAGCGGACAACATCATTTTCAACTTCCGGCTGCTTGACGACATCGTTGCACATGAAGGTGGGTAGTGGCGACAGCCCGAGAAATTGGTTGGCCTTGTGAAATGGGAAGTAAACCGCATCCACACCCTTACCTTCGAAAAACTGCTTGGGATCGGAGAACGCTTCCAGCGGGGCATTCCAGGTTACAGAGAGCATGTAGGTTTTACCTTGGAGCAATCCGCCTGATCCATATTTTTTGTCAGAGTCTGAGCGGGTTCGGCCATCGTCTGCAAACAGTTTGTTCCACCCCGCAGTAAAAACTTCATCGACATATTTCTTCAGGACCCACGGCTCGCCCATCCACCATGCCGGCATCTGATAAATGACGGTGTTGGCCCACAAATATTTCTTTACTTCTTCTTCGAGGTTGTAGCCGTCATCGACGCGCGTGGTTTTGACGCTGTGGCCAGAGGTGACCAGTGCTTCCTGCGCGACTTCAGTCAGATAGGTGTTTAGTTCGCCGCCAGATGAGCCGAATTTCTTGCCGGCGTTGATGATCAGTACGTTGCTCATAACTCGCGTTGCTCCTTGAATTTGCCGTGTATTAACAGCTGACCCGAAAATTATATCGCAGGGAGTGCCGATTTTTAGAGCAGAACCAGGTTGTCGCGGTGGATCAGCTCCGCTTCGCCGGCATAGCCGAGGATGGCAGCGATATCGGTCGACTGGCGACGCATGATCAGCCGTGCTTCGGCACTGGAATAGTTGGTCAGGCCGCGAGCGATTTCACGCCCGGACTCGTCGGTCAGGGCAATCACTTCACCACGCCCAAATTCACCTTCAATCGCTGACACGCCAATTGGCAGCAGCGATTTGCCTTCCTGGCTGACCATGCGCGCTGCGCCGGCATCAAGCGTAACCTTGCCTGCAGTGTGCAGGTGATCCGCCATCCACTGCTTGCGCGCGGTCAGGTGGCCGGTCTGCGCCGTCAGTTGTGTGCCTATCATTTCGCCGTCCGCCAGTCGGGTCAGCACATTGTCTTCGCGCCCCCAGGCGATTACGGTATGCGCGCCAGAACTGGCTGCACGCTTGGCGGCCAGCACTTTGGTCAGCATGCCGCCGCGTCCGATGCCGGAACCGGCGCCGCCTGCCATCGCCTCCAGCGCGCCATCACCGGCTTGTGCTTCTCGAATGAAGTCAGCGTTCGGGTTCTGCCGCGGATCGGCGCTGTACAACCCGCGCTGGTCGGTCAGGATGATCAGCGCATCGGCTTCGATCAGATTGGCGACCAGTGCACCCAGCGTATCGTTGTCACCGAACTTGATTTCGTCCGTGACCACGGTGTCATTTTCATTGATGATGGGCACAACGCCGAGCTGCAGCAGCGTGAACAGCGTCGAGCGCGCATTCAGGTAGCGCTCGCGATCCGCGAGATCCGCATGCGTCAGCAAAACCTGTGCAGTCTGCAACTGGTGAACGCGGAAACTGGTTTCATAAATCTGCACCAGTCCCATCTGGCCCACTGCGGCGCAGGCTTGCAGTTCGTGGATGCCGGTTGGGCGCTTGTCGTAACCGAGTCGCTGCATGCCTTCGGCTATGGCGCCCGAGGTGACCAGAACCACTTCCTTGCCGAGTTTGCGCAAGTGCGCAATCTGCGCCGCCCACTTGGCAATCGCTGTGTGATCCAGACCCTTGCCGTCATTCGTGACCAGCGATGATCCGACCTTGATGATGACGCGCCTGGAGTTTTGAATGACCGATTTCATCACGAGCCTGTGTTCATATTGCGAGAAGGGTTGCTACTCAATGACCTTGAAACGGGGATCGTCGTGCTCGATTGATTCGATGGATCGCGCTTCTTCCACGACACGCATTTCGAGTGCCCGTTGTTCTGCCTGCTTGCGCTGCTCGATGTGATTGAATATCTCGACGATTAACTCTTCGCAGCCGTCACGGTTAAGGGCGGAAATCTGAAACACCGGGCCTTTCCACTTCATGCGACGGATGAAGCTGGCAACGCGTTTTTTGCGCTCCTCTTCAGGTACGATGTCGAGCTTGTTCAACACCAGCCAGCGCGGCTTGTTCAGCAGTTCCTCGTCGTATTTCTCCAGCTCCTTAATCAACGCTTTCGCATCCTTAACCGGATCGGTGCCATCTTCGAAAGGCGCCATATCAACAATGTGCAACAGCAGACCAGTGCGTTGCAGATGCCGCAGGAACTGGTGGCCGAGGCCTGCACCTTCAGCCGCGCCTTCAATCAGTCCGGGAATGTCGGCGACCACAAAACTGCGTTCGCTCCCGACGCGCACCACGCCCAGATTCGGCGCCAGCGTGGTAAAGGGATAGTCAGCGATTTTTGGCCGTGCGTTCGAGACGGCCGTGATGAAGGTTGACTTGCCCGCATTGGGCATGCCCAGCAGCCCGACATCGGCCAGCACTTTCAGTTCAAGCTGCAGTTCGCGCCGCTCACCAGCCTTGCCTTCGGTCTTCTGGCGAGGCGCGCGGTTGGTCGATGTTTTGAAATGAATGTTGCCCCAGCCACCTTCACCGCCTTTGGCCAGCAATTCCACCTGACCGTGCTCGGTCAGGTCGGCGAGAATTTCGCCCGAATTGCGATCCTCGATGATGGTGCCGACCGGCATGCGCAGCATGATATCGTCAGCGCCTTTGCCATAACAGTCCGATCCGCGACCGTTTTCGCCGCGCCGTGCTTCGTGGCGCTTGGAAAAACGGAAATCGACCAGCGTGTTGATGTTGCGATCGGCCACTGCCCATACGCTGCCGCCCTTGCCGCCGTCGCCACCGTCCGGGCCGCCGAAGGGGCGAAATTTTTCGCGATTGAACGAGGCAACGCCGTTGCCGCCATCGCCGGCAATTACTTCGATTCGCGCTTCGTCAATAAATTTCATACATAACCGCCATAAATGATTCCAGTGTCAAATCGAATGTGTTGAGCAGGCAGGCCGCAGACGGTACAAATTGTACGACAAGCCAAAGCCGCGCTGGCAACAGGCGATTGGAGCCGGAATAAAAAAAGCTCTGCGAGGGCAGAGCCTTTTTCGAGGAAGGCTTGCGCCTTGAAGCTGTGATGCGCTGCTTATGCTGCTGGTACGACTGTTGCGTATCGTTTGCCGCCTGCGCCCTTGACGATGAACTTCACCGTGCCGTCAACCAGCGCGAACAGGGTGTGATCTTTGCCGGTGCCGACATTGTCGCCAGCAGCGATCGGGGTGCCACGTTGACGGACGATGATGCTGCCCGCATTGATGGATTGGCCGCCATAAATCTTCACTCCAAGCCGCTTGGCTTGCGAATCGCGACCGTTGCGCGTAGTGCCGCCGCCTTTTTTGTGTGCCATTTCAGACTCCTGGTGTTATATCGAACAGCGCTTACGCGTTGATCGAAACAATTTGCAATTCGGTATAGTTTTGGCGATGACCCTGACGCTTTTGATAGTGCTTGCGACGGCGCATCTTGAAAATCTTTACCTTGTCGTGGCGACCATGCGCCAACACCGTAGCTTGAACCGTTGCACCATCAACCAGCGGAACACCAAATTTAATGGTATCGCCTGCGCCCACTGCGAGCACTTGATCAATTGTGATTTCGGATCCAATGTCTGCCGGTATCTGTTCTACTTTTAATTTTTCACCAGCAACAACTTTATATTGTTTGCCGCCGGTTTTTATGACCGCGTACATGAGAAACCTCATCGAAATGATTAATAAAAATATTCTTTCCCGAATCTTCGTGGCAAGCACGCGGAAAGAGGAAAGCCCCCGATTATACAGAAATCCGGGTAAACAGTCAAAACAGCTTTTGACGTCATGGCGAACACCCAGTCAGGGCGAAACGCTTGCTGAGACCTCAAATTTTGCCTGTTTGACTAAAAATCCGGGATAATCCCGCAGCATGAACCTGCTGAAGACGCTCGCTACCATTTCCGGATTGACAATGTTGTCCCGCATCACCGGGCTTATTCGTGAGTTCCTGATTGCGCGGGCGTTTGGTGCCTCAGTGTACACCGACGCGTTCTTCGTCGCATTTCGTATCCCCAATCTGTTGCGACGGCTGTTCGCCGAAGGGGCGTTTTCCCAAGCCTTCGTCCCCATCTTGGCAGAATACCGCAATAGGAGAGGCGAAGAAGCCGCCCGCGACATGGTCGACCATGTCGCCAGCGCACTGTTGTGGGTGCTGCTGGTCACTTGCGTGGTTGGCATCGTGGCCGCGCCGCTGGTGGTGTATGCGATTGCAACCGGACTGAAATCAAATCCGGACGCCTTTACGGCTGCGATATGGATGACGCGGGTGATGTTCCCGTACATTCTGTTTATGTCGCTGGTGGCGATTGCCGGCGGCATCCTGAATACCTGGCGCGAATTCAAAATTCCGGCCTTTACGCCGGTGCTGCTGAACCTGTCCTTTATTTTCGCCGCACTGTTTCTGGCGCCGCGTCTGGAGCAGCCGGTTTACGCGCTGGCGATTGCGGTCTTCATCGGCGGCGTGCTGCAACTGGCCATCCAGATCCCTGCGCTGATGAAAATTGGCATGCTGCCGCGCATTTCGCTCAACCCGTTCACGCCGTTTCGCAACTATGCCGTGCAGCGTGTGCTCAGGCAGATGCTGCCGGCGACTTTTGCGGTGTCAGTTGCGCAAATCAGCCTGATGATCAACACCAATATTGCGTCACGGCTGGATCAGGGTAGCGTTTCCTGGCTGTCTTATGCCGACCGGCTGATGGAATTTCCCTCGGCGTTGCTGGGCGTGGCGCTGGGCACCATATTGTTGCCCAGCCTGTCCAAGGCGAATGCCGATGAGGACGCTGCCGAGTATTCGTCGCTGCTGGACTGGGGGTTGCGTCTGACCTTCCTGCTGGCCTTGCCTGCGGCTGTGATGATGCTCACCATTTCGACGCCGATGACCACGGTGCTGTTCCACTATGGCCGATTTGGCGAACACGATGTCGACATGACCGGCAACGCCGTGATCGCCTACGGCATCGGGCTGATTGGACTGATTCTGGTACGCATCCTGGCGCCTGGTTTTTATGCGAAGCAGGACATCAAGACCCCGGTCAAGATCGCCATATTCGTCCTGATCTTTACGCAGCTGATGAACCTGCTGTTCGTGCCGCTGATTGATCACGCCGGTCTGGCGCTGGCGATCGGACTGGGCGCCTGCATCAATGCCGCTTTCCTGTTCTGGGGATTGCGACGCCGTGGCATTTACACGCCGCATCAAGGCTGGCAATTCTTCTTCGTCAAAATCATTGGCGCCTTGTTTATTCTGGCCGGTGTGGCGTTGTGGGTATCCGATTACTTCGACTGGATTGCGCTGCAGGCGCAGCCCTGGCATCGGGTTGGTGCATTGTGTGTGTTGATGCTGGCGTGCGGCGTCGCTTATTTCGGGGCGTTGTTCCTCATGGGCTTTCGCTTCCGGGACTTCAAGCGCACGGTTTTTTGAGTCAGGCTTTTGACAGCGCTTCGATGGTTTCCCATCGCTCCAGGCTCTGGAGCAGCTGGTTGTCGATTTCGGCAAAGCGATCATTCAGGCGTCGGACTTCGTCCGGCTGCTGGCGGTACAAATCGGGGTTCGCCAGTCTTTCAGTGATCGTTTTTTGTTCCGCTTCCAGTTGCGCGATCAGCTTCGGCAATTCTTCCAGTTCGCGCTGCTCCTTGTAACTCAGTTTTTTGCGTTGTGCCGGTGCCGTCGACTTCGGCTGCGCAGTCGCATCACGCTTTACAGCTGATTTGGCGGCAGGTATTGGTGAGATTGGCGTGCGTGCGCGTTCCCAGTCGCTGTAACCGCCGACAAATTCGCGCCACTGGCCATCGCCCTCGAAAGCGATCACCTGTGTGACGACATCATCAAGAAAAGCGCGGTCGTGGCTGACCAAAAATACGGTGCCCTTGTAGTCTTCGAGCAATTCCTCCAGCAGTTCCAGCGTGTCGATGTCCAGATCGTTGGTTGGCTCATCCAGCACCAGCACATTTGCGGGCTTGGCGAACAGGCGCGCCAGCAGCAGCCGGTTGCGCTCGCCGCCGGAGAGTGATTTGACCGGCGAACGGGCGCGCTCCGGTGAAAACAGGAAATCGCCGAGATAGGACATCACATGTTTTTTCTGCCCGTCGATCTCGACCCATTCGCTGCCGGGTGAAATGGTGTCGAGCAGGCTGGCATCATCATCCAGTTGCGCGCGCATCTGGTCGAAGTAGGCGATTTGCAATTTGGCGCCCTGCCGCACGGTGCCGGAATCCGGTTGTTCTTCGCCCAGAATCAGCCTGAGCAGGGTGGTTTTGCCGGTACCGTTCGCACCGATGAAGCCCACCTTGTCACCGCGCTGGATGACAGCAGAAAAATCACGGACGATGATTTTGTCAGCATAGCGTTTGCCAACCTTGTCGAGTTCGGCGACGATGCGGCCGGATCGTTCGCCGGAAGACACATCCATTCGCACTTGTCCCTGCTGGTCGCGGCGTGCAGCACGGGCAAGGCGCAGCGCTTCCAGGCGGCGGACGCGCCCTTCATCGCGGGTACGACGTGCCTGGATGCCCTTGCGAATCCAGACTTCTTCCTGTGCCAGCAGTTTGTCAAATTTTGCGTTTTCGACTTCTTCGACCGCAAGCTGGTCGGCCTTCAGGCGTTTGTAGGCACTGAAGTTTCCGGGATAGGAGAGCAATTTTCCGCGATCAAGTTCGAGGATGCGGGTCACAACATGATCCAGGAAGCTGCGGTCATGCGTGATCAGTAGTACGCTGCCGCGAAAATCGCGCAACAGACCCTCCAGCCAGACGATCGAGTCGACATCAAGGTGGTTGGTCGGCTCGTCCAGCAGCAGGATATCCGGTGCGCTCACCAACCCGCGCGCCAGTGCGACGCGTTTTTGCATCCCGCCCGAAAGCGTGTCAACCTGAGAGTGCCGATCCAGACCCAGCCGATCAAGCGTAGTTTCGACACGGTTGTTAAGGCTCCAGGCATCCGTGGCGTCCAGGCGCAACTGCAAATCGTGTAGACGCGTCAGCGTTTCGGCATCATTGTCGCTGCCAAGCTGCGAACTCAAGCTGGAATATTCAGCCAGCCATTCCTGCATGTCGCCCAATCCGCCAGCGACGGCATCAAATACTGACACGCCGGACGCAAATTGCGGTTCCTGCTCGACGAATGCGATCCGGATGCCCTGCTGCACGACCAGCAAACCGTCATCCAGCTTCGCCTGTCCGGCGAGGATGCGAAGCAGCGAAGACTTGCCGGTTCCATTGCGGCCGATCAGGCCGACGCGTTCCCCTGCTTCCAGCGAAAAATCGGCGTGATCCAGCATGGCGAAATGCCCGAAGGCAAGCTGTGCATCGTTGAGCGAAATGACGGACATAAGGGATAAGATTTCGGAACAAAACGAGATTGTACCTGCCAGCAACAGATGCGGTCAGATATAATGGCGCCCCTAGAGCTCTCGCCGTAGCACAATGGATAGTGCACATGCCTCCTAAGCGTGGGATACAGGTTCGATTCCTGTCGGCGAGGCCAACTTTCATTGTCCTGACGCCCATGACTTTGTCGACATCGCCTCGTCGTGCTGCCAGCACTGCCTTTGGCTCATCTTCGCGCCATGAGATCCATGCTATTGAAAGCCCAGGTTTGGCATTGTTGGCCTCGCCACGAACGCTTTGCCACTGATGCAGAGAGCATAGCTTTGTTGATTTCGCCTCACATGAATATCAAAACCAATCAAGAAACCTGCCCCGAATGTGGCCAATCCGACGGCATCCCGCTCATCTGGGGCAAGCCACCGGCTGATGCTGCCGACAAGATCGCAAGCGGCGAACTGGTGTGCGGTGGGTGTGATATCTGGTCGGCTTTGGGCGGTGTGGTGATGAACCGCGAATGTCCGGCCTGCGGCCATCAGTGGCACGACAGGGACGCCGAATAAAAAACCCGCGCAGCGCGCGGGTGTTGTGTGAGGCAGTCTGAGAGAGTCAATTCTCGTATTTCTCTTTCACGCCCGGCCATACAAAATTCAGGCTCGCGCCTTTTTTCGGGCCGATGGTCGCGCTCTTCCTGACCGTTTTGCCTTCGTACTCGGCGTTGATACTGTATTTCCCGGCAGGCAGTTTGACATACAGAAAGGGGCCGTCGGATACGACATCCAGCACGGTTTTCTTGCCGCCCATGACGGTGACTTTGACATCGGACACATAGTTGCCAACGCTCAATGCAAACGACATGCGCAGGTTGTAATCCTTCGCCAGCGGTTTCATCACATCGCGTTCGTCAACGGTAACACCACCAGTGATGTAGGTGGTCGAGCCTTGCGATTTCACGGGCGGCGCGCTCATGTGGTTGTCGCTGTGCGCGTGCGATGCAAAAAACAGTAGCGAGGCGGCCAGCAGGGAGGTTAACAGGGAGCTTCGTGATTTCATGGGTAGGTTCCTTTCATCATGCATAAGAATGACACTTTCAAACTTGCTGCACAGGGGCTTTCACCCCCAGAGCAGCAAACGGGAAAGACTTCGTCGATACAACGGGGAACTCTACCCCTGTTGTTGATGGAATGCTTGATGCAGAGCAAAGTTGACGCAGATTGCTGATGCTACCGGGAGATTTTCCTCTGGCGCTGGCGATGTTGTTGCAGGGCACTGTTAAACCACGGGCCGCTTTCGACTACCGGCTGTCCGGGACAGCGGACCTGGTATGGCAGTTTGCTGATGCTGCTTTGACTGGCGGCACCGACAATGAAATCTTCGGCCGATGTGAGCATCTCCTTGCGCACCAGATACTGATATTTTTTGCGGACATGGGCGCTGGCGTCAGTCGCGTTGTACCAGCTGCCATTGCGTTTGAATTCGCAGCCGGACTGCTCCATATGCGAGAGCAGGTAAGCGATTTCGCCCTGGGCAACCTGGGATAGCTCAGCAGCCCAGACCGGAGCGAGCGTCATTAGCGCCAGCAACAGCCCGGCAATTTTTTTCTTCATGGTAAATCCAGTGGGAAGTGAAACGAATAGGTTCCGATGATAACGCTTTGCCAGATTGCTTGCCTTCTGCGCCAAACCGGGATGCGCATTAGAATGTAGCCGCAATAAGGATGTGCTGCGGCGCACATTTGCAAGCAGATGAAAGTGGTTCCTGCACGGATAAGGCGCAGGGGTCTGGCAAAGGTGCTCGGCTGCGTACAGTTTGTTACACATTCCCAACTCTTTCGGCTTGCTTTTGTGTGGCATCCTACTAAGATGGCGACACGGATTTCAACTAGGAGGGTAACAATGAAAATGCAGACTAGAATTATCGCTTCAGTTCTCGCCCTGTGCGCAGTGCCGTTCGCGGTCGCCGGCGATTTTGAGGACACGGCGCGCGTGGTGCGTGTGGTGCCGCAGATGCAGCAGCAGTCCCAGCCACGACAGGAGTGTCGCACCGTCATGGTGCCGGTCGCAGAGCGGACCCGTGATCCGGGCGGCGCGATTGTTGGCGGTATCATCGGCGGCGTGTTGGGCCATCAGATTGGCCGTGGCAGTGGTCGCGGCGCAGCAACGGCGGTGGGTGTAGTCGGCGGCGCAGTCGTTGGCGATCAGATCGCTAACCAGAACAGCCAGACGGTCGTTTCCGAGCGCCCGGTGCAGGAGTGTCGCACGGTTGAAGTGATGGAGTCGCGCCCGATCGGTTATGAAGTGACTTACACCTATCGCGGCCAGAATTTTGTGTCGGTGCTGCCCTATTCCCCGGGAAAAACCATTCCGGTGCGCGTGTCGGTCAACCCTATGTAATCGTACCCCTCAAGCCGTTGTCTGGCTTGTTATGGCGCAAGTGCGGAGTTCGTTCCGTGCCTGCGCCATTTTTGTTTGTGCATGGAGTGCTTGCCAATTATTGGCGCATGACCGGATAATGGAACGCTATGTTGATCAAACGCAAATCGATCGAAAAGGAAGAATCGCAAAGGGGGGCGCGCAAGCCGGTCTATGCGCCGGTCAACCTGTCGGAAAGCGGCGGCGTCCGCTACCTGCATTTCGGTACTCAGTGGATTCAGGGCGCGATGCGCATCCGCAGGCCGGACTGGATTGAACTGGAATATGTGCAGCAGATGATGGCGTGGACGCTGTTCATCGAACAACCGGAGCACATCGTCCAGCTCGGGTTGGGTACGGGCGCGCTGACCAAGTTCTGTTATCGCCAGTTTCCGCACGCCCAGGTAACCGCGATAGAGCTGAATCCGACGGTGATTGCGGTGTGTCATTCCATGTTCAAGCTGCCGCAAAATGACGAGCGCCTGCATGTGGTCGAGATGGATGCGATGGAGTTCGTGATCGACAGTGCCCATCACGGGAACATCGATGTGTTACAGGCAGATTTGTACGACGCGGGTGCGCAGGGGCCGGTGCTGGATTCATTCGAGTTTTATCAGGCTTGCGAGGCGTGCCTCAAGCCGGACGGCATCTTGATGGTCAACCTGTTTGGCGACCATCCGAGCTACGAAAAGAATCTCAAGGTGATGCGCGCCGTGTTCGACCAAGTGCTGTGCCTGCCGGAAGTGGATGCGGGCAATGTGGTGGCGCTCGCCTTTCGCAGCAGGCCGGTGCTTGATTTTCATGCCCTGTACGAACGCGCCTTTACAGTTGAGGATTTGACCGGATTACCTGCCAGGCAGTGGGTCAGCGGATTGAAGTCAACGCAACCAGGATAGCCAGAACATGAAACCATCAGATTCGTCATCCGGCACTTCGGTTCGCAAGCCGGGAGAACACGCCAAGGCCAAAGCGCCGCACAACAAGGCGCTGGACATGCAGCAGCTGTTTACCTTGCTGCTGGCCGACGGGATCGTTAAGAAGGACGAGGTCAAGGCGCTGTTCAACCACGCGCAGGGCATCCACAAAAGCGCCACGGCGATGCATCCGCTGACCGCGATTGCGCAATGCAAGCTGTCATCCGCCCTGCCGCCGCACCGCGCGCTGACGCTCGACTGGCTGACCGAGTGGCTGGCGCAGAAGGCGGGCATTCCTTTTTTTCGTATCGATCCGCTCAAGATCGATTTCACCCGCGTGGCCGATGTCATGTCGGCTGCCTATGCGGCGCGCTACAACATCTTGCCGGTCGAGCTGACCACGACCGAGCTGACGATTGCCACGGCAGAGCCTTTCGCCGTCGAGTGGGTGGATGAAATCGAACGCATCACGCGCCGCGGCATCCGGCTGGTGATGGCCAATCCGCTGGAAATCGCGCAGTACATTTCACAGTTTTTCAGTCTGGCGAAATCGATCAAGGACGCGCACAAGAAGGGTGGGCGCGAACTGGCGCTGCGCAACAATTTCGAGCAACTGGTCGAGATGGGCAAGGCCAACAAGCAGGTTGATGCCAACGACCAGCACATCATCAACATTGTCGACTGGCTGTGGCAATACGCTTTCGAGCAGCGCGCCTCCGACATTCATCTGGAGCCAAAGCGCGAAGTCGGCGTGATCCGCTTCCGCATCGATGGCGTGCTGCATCAGGTGTATCAGGTGCCGGCGGCGGTGATGATCGCCATGACAGCGCGTATCAAGCTGCTGGGGCGCATGGATGTGATTGAGAAGCGCCGTCCGCAGGATGGCCGTATCAAGACCCGCACGGTTGAAAGTCAGGAAGTGGAATTGCGCCTCTCCACCTTGCCGACCGCGTTTGGCGAAAAGCTGGTGATGCGCATTTTCGACCCGGATGTCGTCGTCAAAACCCTGCCTGAGCTCGGTTTTCCGATTGACGATGCAGCGCGCTGGAATGCGCTGACATCCAAGCCGCACGGCATCATTCTGGTGACCGGACCGACCGGTTCCGGCAAGACCACCACGCTCTACACCACGCTCAAGGTGCTGGCGACCTCCGAGGTAAATGTCTGTACGGTCGAAGATCCGATCGAAATGGTCGAGCCCTCGTTCAACCAGATGCAGGTGCAGCACGGCATCGATCTGACTTTCGCTGACGGCGTTCGTTCGCTGATGCGGCAAGACCCGGACATCATCATGGTCGGCGAAATCCGGGATCTCACGACTGCTGAAATGGCGATTCAGGCATCGCTCACCGGCCATCTGGTGCTGTCGACGCTGCACACCAACGATGCGCCTTCGGCCGTGATGCGTCTGCTGGAGTTGGGCGTGCCGTTCTACCTGCTGGAGGCGACACTGATCGGCATCATGGCGCAACGACTGGTGCGCACGCTATGTCCGGTTTGCAAGCAGCAAGACGGCGAAATCGAGGACGAAATCTGGCTCAGTCTGACCGAAGGCTGGAACATGCCGAAACCGGCCAGCGTCTACCGTCCGGTTGGCTGCCCCGAATGTCGCCAGACCGGCTATCGCGGTCGCACCGGTATCTACGAACTGGTGCTGCTCACACAAGAGTTTTCCAAGCTCATTCGTGCAGAAACGGATTTGTTTGCGCTGCGGCAGCAGGGGATTAAGGACGGCATGAAACCGCTGCGCATCGCCGGTGCGCTCAAAATTATCGATGGGGTGACGACTGCCGAAGAAGTGCTCAAGGTCACGGCAGCGCTGACCTGATAATAACGCGTCGCGTTATTATTATGCCTGCGGAGGCGTTTCTGGGCAGTATTTTGATGCCCAAACCGCCGTTTCGCACAAAAAATAGGCAATAAAGGGCATCAAAAAAACAAAAATATGGGGAGTATGTGCCTAAAATCGTATAATCGACAGCACTGGCGAGCCGGGTAAAAAATACTCCCATATCTGCTCAGTTTTTCAGTTAATTCTATTGATGATGCAGGGATATGTTTTAAATTACGCAAAATGAACGCGTCATGCCAGCGTAGGCTGGCATCCAGTGTCGTTACACAAGCTTGTACTGTAGAGCAAAGCCACTGGGCCCCAGCCTGCGCTGGGGTGACACAATAAAAACGAACTTGAATACTTTCAACTTCATCGGGCCGAATCAATAGTTATCGTAGTGAATCGCCAGCCAGACGGTGGTATGCGCCGGGTCAGTCCAGTCAACGCGATGTCGCCGCCGTGCTGCGATATCGACAAAATCGCCCACTTTCAGGCAGCGCGCATCCGGCTCATCTTCAAAGCGTAGCCGCGCTTCACCCTGCAATATGACAACCCACTCCGCCCGTTCCTGCTCGTACCAGAATCCTGGCGGGCTGGCCTGACCGGAGGAAACAATGCGCTCGATGCGCACGCCCGGGCGTGCAAGCAATTCGGTAAATTGTTCCTCGGCTGACGGCGCGACGCCGGTCAACAGGTTGCTGATCATTTCCTGGCTTTCCCGACTTTTTTCGGGGTGCGCCTGCGGTGGATTTCCGCAACCGATTTTTCCATGGCTGCAAGCCGTTGCGCGGTGGCCGGGTGCAGGGCGGTATGCCCGTCCGACACCCCTTCCGGCACCTGTTGCGCCAACCGCTGCCAGAAGGGGATGACTCCGTCGAGCCGGTAACCGCCACGCGCCAGCATGTTTATGGCCAGCCGATCAGCCAGGGCGTCCATTTCCCTGGGCATGGGTTTGATGGATGCGGCCGCATTCGCGCTGCCAAACTGCGGGTTGACCTGCATCAGTGCGTTGATGGCATTGCGCGCGGCCGTCGTTGAGCCCAGTTTGCGTGCGTGGCCGAGCGCGTTGTGCGCCATCTCTTTGGCAATGACAAAAGCCAGTTCTTCGTCCGAACGCACGAATTTCAGCATGCCGCGCGTCACCATGATCCGGCGACCGTCAGCGTAGGAGTTGATATTGTCGGCGTTGCCCAGTTCGACGCGAAAGGCACAGGCCTTGGTCAGTGGCACGCTGAGGGTTTTGCTGCTGCCGTCGCGCAGCACGGTCAGCTTGATGCTGGACTGGCCAATCAGCAGGGGCACGATTACGGCGGGCGCGTCATATTCAGCAGTCGTTCCTTGCGGCATTGGCTGGTTGCCGGCAGACATCAGCACATCGCCGCGCTGCAGGCCGCTGCGCGACGCGCCACTGCCGGCCATGATGCCGGTCACCTGCAGCATTTCGCCCAGACCGAGCGCCTCTTGCGCAGCAGCCGACAGCCCCGATGAGTAGGAATACTTATTTTTTGCGGTAATGCCGAGCAAGGGACGCGCCAGGGATTTGCATGAATCATGGTTCTTGATCAGCAGCGGCGCCGCCACGAAATCCAGCCTTTCCTGCAGGGCGGCGTTTGCCTTGAGCGTTTCGCGTATCGCCGCGTCGTTGCGTTGGACACCGGGCAGGCCGAGATCAACACTGTCGCCGGATGGTTGCGGCAAGGTCCCAACGCAACCACTCAAGAGGAGGGCACCCAGCAATGCAAGCGGCAGCCGTCGCGCGTACAAGGTCATCCTATTGCTTTCCGGTGCTGCCAAAACCATCGGCGCCGCGTTCACTTGCGCCGAATTCATCAACCACATTGAAACCGACCTGCAGTACCGGTACGATCACCAGTTGTGCCAGCCGTTCCATCGGGTTGAGGGTAAATGAGGATTGCCCCCGGTTCCAGGTCGACACCATCAGTTGCCCCTGATAGTCGGAATCGATCAGTCCGACAAGATTGCCCAGCACGATGCCGTGCTTGTGGCCCAGACCGCTGCGCGGCAGGATCATGGCGGCATAGCCCGCGTCGGCGATGTGGATTGCCAGCCCGGTTGGAATCAGGTGCGTTTCGCCTGGCGCGATTTCGAGTGGTGCTTCCAAGCAGGCTCGCAGGTCAAGCCCGGCGCTGCCGGGGGTGGCATACGCAGGGAGTTGATCCTTCATGCGAGGATCGAGAATTTTGACATCAATCGTTTTCATGCTTTTCTCATTTCTCACCTACCCCCTGCCAGAGGGAAGGTTGGGACAACGGCCACATGTGGCCTGTTGCGGTGCAGGCTAACCCGCCATAGGCGGTGTTATGCCGAAACCAGGGTTTATGGGATGCTCGGCATTAATCTTATGCCAGCCGCTTCGCAATATTCGCAATCAACTGGCGTGCCAGCGACTGCTTGTCTGCCTGCGGCAATTCGACATGGCCTTGGTCATCAAACAGCACCAGCTTGTTCTGATCGAGGCCAAAAGTCTCATGCCCGATATTGCCCACCAGTAGCGGTATGTTCTTGGCCTTGCGCTTCTTCTCGCCGTTTACCAGCAGATTTTCCGATTCGGCCGCAAAGCCGACGCAGTAGGGGCGATTCTTCAGGGCTGCGACCGAAGCCAGAATATCCGGATTGTGTTCAAACTTCAGTTCGGGCGCATTGCCGCTGCCATCCTTTTTCATCTTCTGGTTGCTGGCATTCGCCACCCGCCAGTCCGCCACCGCAGCCACGGCGATGAATACATCTTGTCCCGCGACCTGAAGCATCACGGCGTCATGCATTTGCTGTGCAGTCTGGACATTGATGCGGTTGACGCCCACCGGCGTTGCCAGCGCAGTCGGGCCCGACACCATCACGACTTCGGCGCCCGCTTCCCGCGCGGCGCGGGCCACCGCATAGCCCATCTTGCCGGACGAGAGGTTGGTGATGCCGCGCACTGGATCGATCGGCTCGAAAGTCGGGCCGGCCGTGATCAGCACGCGCTTGCCGGCCAGCACTTTCGGCTGGAAAGAGGCGACGAGTTCTTCCAGCAGTTCTTCAGGCTCCAGCATGCGTCCCATCCCGATTTCACCACAGGCTTGACTGCCGGCGACCGGGCCGAGGATGCCGATGCCGTCTTCCTGGAGCTGGGCAACATTACGCTGGGTTGCCGGGTTCTGCCACATTTCGACATTCATTGCGGGCGCGACCATGAACGGCATATGAGCCGGACGCGCCAGGCAGAGCGAAGACAGCAGATCGTCAGCCAGTCCGTGCGCCAGCTTGGCCATGAAATTGGCGGTGCAAGGCGCCACGACAAAGGCGTCAGCTTCGCGCGTGAGGTTGATGTGCGCCATGCTGTTCATCACGCGTGCATCCCACTGGTCGGAATAGACCGGATTGCCGGACAGACCCTGCATGGTGACCGGCGTGATGAATTGCGTTGCATTCTGCGTCATGACGACATTGACTGACGCGCCGGCGCGGATCATTTCGCGCAGAAATTCTGCGCTCTTGTAGCAGGCGATGCCGCCGGTCAGGCCCAGAATAATCTTTTTGCCAGCGAGTTCCATAGGGTCTCCGTGGGTGAAGTGGGTTGCGCTAATTCTTGCCGACTCGCCGCAATTCGTCCAGTACGAACAGCAAGACGCCGACGCAAATGGTGCTGTCGGCCACATTGAAAGCCGGCCAGTGCCAGGTACCGATGTGGAAATCGAGGAAATCGATCACATGACCGTACATGACGCGGTCTATCAGGTTGCCGACCGCACCGCCCAGGATCAGCGCGACTGCCCAGCAAAACAATTTTTGCGTCGGGTGTTTCTTCAGCAAGTAGATCAGGAACAGCGATGCGGCGACGCTGATGGCGGTGAAGAAGTAGCGTTGCCAGCCGGATTCGGAGGCGAGGAAGCTGAACGCAGCCCCCTTGTTGTAGGCCAGAACCAGATTGAAAAAGGAAGTGACGCGAATAAACCCTTCAACCGCCAGCAGTTTCGAGATGGCGATCTTGCTCACCTGATCGAGCAGCACGATGATGGATGCGATGCCCAGCCAGTTAATCATGCTGGTGCCACGGTTGGAAAATCGGATGCGGCGTGCCATTTGTTTCCAATCAATTCATGGTGAAAACTTAAAAAACAATCTCAGTCTGCTTGGTCTGCAATCACAGGACATCACGCAAATTTGCGCGGCTCGCCCTCGCCAAACAAATTGCTCGCACAGCGCCCGCAAATCTGCGGGTGGGCGGCATCGCTGCCCACATCTTCACGATAATGCCAGCATCGGTCGCATTTGGTGAACGGTGAAGGTGTTACCGAAATGGTTTCTTCGCTGTCTGCCGCCACTTTTTCCAGTTTGACCTTAGAAGTGATGAAGATGAATTTCAGATCATCGCCCAAGCTATCGAGTGCGGCAAACTTGTCGCCGCTGGCCTTGATGGCGATTTCTGCTTGTAGGGATGATCCGATTTTTCCTTCGATGCGCACTTCCTCCAGTTGCTTGGTGACGATCGATCGAATGTCACGAAGCTGATCGTACTTGTCCAGCAGCACCGCGCCGTCAGCGATTTTCGGCAAGGGATAAAACATTTGCGTGAAGATGGTTTCGTCGCTGGCGGCATATTCCTCTTTGCTGGCGAACAGGCTCCAGGCTTCCTCGACCGTGAACGACAGGATTGGCGCCATCAGGCGCAGCAGCGCGTGCGTGATATGCCACATCGCGGTTTGCGCCGAGCGGCGCGCCTTGGAGGCAACACCTGCTGTGTACAGGCGATCCTTGAGAATGTCGAGATGGAAGCTGCCCAGATCCTCCGAGCAATAGGTCTGCAGCTTCGCGACTACCGGATGGTATTCGTAGGATTCGTAATGCTTCAGGATTTCAGCCTGCAGTGCGGCCATGTTGGCAATCGCGTGACGATCCAGCTCGAACAGTTCTTCAATCGCCACGGCATCCGTTTTCGGATCGAAATCCGAAATGTTCGCCAGCAAAAAGCGCAGCGTGTTGCGGATGCGGCGATAAGCATCGGTCACGCGCGTTAGAATTTCGTTCGAAATGTTGAGTTCGCCGGAATAGTCGGTCGATGCCACCCACAGGCGCAGGATGTCCGCGCCGAGCTTTTCAAAAACCTCCTGCGGCGCAATCACATTGCCGGCGGACTTCGACATTTTTTTGCCTTCGCCATCGACCACAAAGCCGTGCGTCAGCAGCGCCTTGTACGGTGCGCGTCCGTCAAGCATGGACGAAGTCAACAGCGAGGAGTGGAACCAGCCACGGTGCTGATCCGAGCCTTCCAGATACAGGTCAGCCGGAAAATGCTGCTGCTCGGCATGCGATCCGCGCATCACGCTCTGGTGCGTGATGCCGGAGTCGAACCAGACATCGAGCGTGTCGCGGTTCTTTTCGTAAAGCTCGGCTTCGTCGCCGAGCAACTCTTTCGGATCCAGCGTTTGCCAGGCTTCAATGCCGGATTTTTCAATGCGCAGCGCGATCTGTTCCAGCAACTCCTTTGTTCTCGGATGCAATTGGCCGGTTTCCTTGTGCAGGAAAAACGCCATCGGCACGCCCCACTGGCGCTGGCGCGAGAGCGTCCAGTCCGGACGGTTGGCGATCATGCCGTGCAGGCGCGCCTTGCCCCAGTCAGGGTAAAACGCGGTTTCCTCGACCGCCTTGAGCGCGGTTTCGCGCAGGCTCGGTCCGCCATCCTTCGGCGTGACATCCATGCCGGCGAACCACTGCGAGGTGGCGCGATACACGATCGGGGTCTTGTGTCGCCAGCAGTGCATGTAGCTGTGCGAGGACATGCCGAAGCTGAGCAGGGCGCCGGCTTCGCGCAGTTTGTCGCAAATTGGGCGCGATGCTTCCCAGATGGTCATGCCGCCGAACAGCGGCAGCCATGAGGCGTAGTGCCCATCTCCCATTACCGGATTGAGGATTTCGTCATCCTTCATGCCGTTGGCTTTGCAGGAAATGAAGTCATCCACGCCGTAGGCGGGCGCGGAATGCACCACGCCAGTGCCGGTGTCGAGCGTCACATATTCTTCCGGGTAGACTGGCGACAAGCGGCGATAGCCTTCATGCATGTCATACAGCGGATGCTTGAACTGGATGCCGGCCAGTGTCGCGCCTTTGCAGGTCGCGAGCTTGTCCCACTGGGTCAGGCCATAGGCTTTTTGCAAGTGGCAGTTGTGCGCATCGCCTGCGGCGGCGCCCATGGCGCGCTCTTCCGCGAGGATCAGCAAGCCTTTTTCGGTTTGCATCAGTGCGTAGTCGAATTCCGGATGCACATTTAGTGCCTGGTTCGATGGAATCGTCCAAGGCGTGGTGGTCCAGATGACGATCTTGCCTTCGTCAGTCGGCAGCTTTGCCAGGCCGAAGGCGGCAGCGACTTTTTCCGGTTCGGCAAACGAGAAGCCGACATCGATCTCCGGATCGCGCTTGTCCTGATATTCGACTTCCGCTTCCGCCAGAGCGGATCCGCAATCGAAGCACCAGTTGACCGGCTTCAGCCCGCGATACACATACCCTTTTTCCAGCAGCTTGCCCAGTGCGCGCAGCTCATCCGCCTCGTTGCGGAAGTTCATGGTCAGATAGGGGTTGTCCCATTCGCCCAGCACGCCCAGACGAATGAAATCTTTCTTTTGGCGCTCGACCTGCTCGGCCGCATAAGCGCGTGCCCTGGCCTGCACCTCAGCCACCGGCAGATGCTTGCCGAACTGCTTTTCAATCTGGATTTCGATCGGCATGCCGTGGCAATCCCAGCCCGGCACGAAATGCGCGTCGAACCCAGCCATGTTGTGCGACTTGACGACGATGTCCTTCAGGATCTTGTTGACCGCATGACCGATGTGGATGTCACCGTTGGCATACGGCGGGCCGTCGTGCAGGATGAATTTGGGGCGGCCTTTTGATGCTTTGCGGATGCGCTGGTAGATATTCTTTTCCTGCCATTGCTTGACCCACACCGGTTCGCGCTTGGCGAGGTCGCCGCGCATCGGAAATGGGGTATCCAGCATGTTGACCGGATAGTCCTTGTTTGGTTTGGCTGAGGAGCCTTTGTCGTGCTTTTTGGACATGATGATTCTTGCAGAAATGCAGATTGCCGCTAAAACCGGCAATTTTACAGGGAGAATGCGTCAAATTCGGATTTTTGACGCGGAAGAGGGTGTTTGGGGCTGAAGAAAGTAGTTGCGCGCCTGCAAAGCATCGTTCTGGATGGCGGCGGTCAGGGCGGCAAGGCTGTCGAACTTCTGGTTTTCGCGCAGTTTTTCCAGAAATTCAATGCGCACCAGCTTGCCGTAGCAATTCTGGTCGAAATCGAAAATATGGGTTTCCAGCAGCCTGCGCCCGCTGTCATCCACGGTCGGGCGCGTCCCGATGCAGGAGACGGCCGGCAGGGGTTGGTCGCCCAGTCCGTGCACGCGGGTGATGAAAATGCCATTCAGCACCGGATATTCCTGCGCCATGCGAAGGTTCATGGTCGGGAACCCGAGCTCGCGCCCCAGTTTGTTGCCATGTATGACGCGCCCGGAGATGGCGTACGGGTGGCCAAGCAGTTCGGCGGCGTGCGCAAAGTCACTTTTAATCAGGGCGGCACGCACCAGTGACGATGAGACGCGTTCCTCACGGCAGGTCACATCTGGCAGGATTTCGATATCGAAGCCATGTTGCCGCCCCGCTTCCTGCAGTTGCGCGATGCTGCCGGAGCGTCTGGCACCAAAGCTGAAATCAGCGCCGACCAGCAGCCATTTCACCTGCAAACCCTGCAGCAGGATTTGATCGATAAATTCTTGCGCGCTCAGGGCAGCAAAATGTGCGGTGAAATGCTCGACTATGACCCGATCCATGCCGGCACGGCTGAAGGCATCAAGCTTGTCTCGCAGGTTGGCGATGGTAGGTGGGACTTTCGACAGGTCACCGGTACGGCGCGCAAAATATTCGCGCGGGTGCGGCTGGAAGGTCATGACCGCGGCCGCAATACCCAGGCGATCAGCGGCCTGTCGCACCATGGCAAGCAGATGCGTATGGCCGCGATGCACGCCATCAAAATTGCCGATGGTCAGCGCGCAAGGCGTGCGCAAACTGGCGCTGGGGATTCCGCGAAAAACCTTCATGACTGGGGCCAGGGGATAAACGCTGATTATAAATCCTTTTGCAAGCGCGCCCACCGGCCGCATAATGGCGCGTGTCTGCTTAATTCTGGGGCGTTCGATGATGTGGAAACGTTGCGTGTTCGGCTTGCTGTTTGCTCTCCTGTTTGCAGGCGGCGCCCATGCTGCCAGTCTGGCCGACCCGTCCAAGGTGGTGCGCACGGTGTTCGAGGCATCGGACGATGGGTTCGACATGGTGCGCACGCAGAACTATTATTCCGGCTGGGTGGCGGATGCGATTTTTGAGACGCTGCTGACCTACGACTATCTGGCGCGACCGGCGAAACTGGTGCCCAATACGGCAGAAGCGATGCCGACGGTATCGGAGGGTGGCAAGACCTACACTTTCCGCATCAAGCCGGGTATCTATTTCACGCCTGATCCGGCGTTCAAGGGGCAGCGGCGTGAACTGACAGCGCACGACTATATTTACGCGATCAAACGGCTGATGGATCCGGCCAACCGCTCGCCTTCGGCCGGGTTTGTAGAGGGCAAGATCGCCGGGCTGGATGCGCTCGCAGCGGTGGCAAAAAAAAGCGGGCGCTTCGACTATGACGCGCCGGTCGCCGGGTTGCAGGCACCAGATCGCTACACCTTGCGCATCCGGCTCAATGCGGCGGATACCAATTTTCCGTTTGTGCTGGCGTATGGCGGGCTGGCGGCGGTGGCGCGCGAGGTGATCGAGGCCTATGGCATCCAAAGCGGACAGCATCCGGTCGGCACCGGCCCGTACCTGCTCAAACAATATGTGCCGCGCAGCAAAATCGTGCTGGAAGCCAACCCGGACTATCGCGGCTTCATCTGGGATTTCAAGCCGTCCGGCGATCCGGAGGATGCGCAGATCGTCAAAGACATGCAAGGCAAGCGCATGCCGCAGGTTGGGCGGGTGGAGATTTCCATCGTCGAGGAAGAGCAGTCCCGCTGGCTGGCCTTTCAAGAAGGAAAAATCGACTTTGACAAGCTGCCGCAACTGGCTGCGCCCGAGGTGCTGGACGGCGATCGGCTCAAGCCGGAATTTGCCGCGCAGGGCTTGCGGTTGGTGCGCATGATCGAGCCGGAGGTGACTTACAGTATTTTTAATTTTCGCGATCCGGTTACGGGCGGATTTGGCCGGGAAAAGATCGCGCTGCGCCGGGCGATTGCGATGGCTTACAGCGTTGCCGACGAAATTGCGCTCTTGCGCCGTGGGCAGGCCAGCAAGGCCCACATGATCGTGCCGGCTGGTGTGGCAGGACATGACGCCGACTACCGCAGCAGCATCGCCTACGAGCCGGAACTGGCCAATCGGCTGCTGGATCGCTTCGCTTATCAGCGCGGGGCGGACGGTTATCGCAGTCTGCCGGACGGAAAGCCCTTGCTGCTCAAAATTCATACCGAGGCGAGCGCCAGTTCCAAGGTGGTGTCGGAGATCTGGAAGCGCGGGCTGGATAAGATTGGTTTGCGCGCAGAATTTATTGTGAGCAACTTCGCTGACAATGTCAAAGCGGCGACCGAATGCAAGTTGATGATGTGGGGCGGCGCCTGGCACGCTGATTTTCCGGAAGGGGAAAACTTTGTCCAGTTGCTGTACGGGCCGAATGCGGGTCGCGGCAATCATGGTTGCTACCAATCGCCCGTCTATGATGCGCTGTATCGCAAGGCGGTGGCATTACCGCCGGGAGAGGCACGCAACCAGTTGTATGCGCAGATGAGTCGTCAGATGGAGGCGGACACAGCCTGGTCGCTGCATGTTTCCCGTGTGCGTAACTGGCTGGTGCGACCCTGGGTGATGGGCTTCAAGAAGCACCCGATATTGCAATCGGACTGGCAGTACATTGACTTGAAGAAGCGATAAAAATACGACAGGCAGTGCAGTCATGGTGTTGCCGCACGGCAACTTGTGGAAATTATGACGCAATAGGGATGGTTGACGGGATGAAAAACAACAGTGACAGCGTGCAGCCAGGCCTGAAAGGCAGCGCAGAAATTTCCGTAGAGCAACAGCACACAGCGGTGAGCATGGGCAGCGGTCGCCTGCCCGTGCTGGCGACCCCGGCGATGGTTGCGCTGATGGAGGCGGCGGCGCAGGATGCGCTGACGAACGCGCTGCCCGAAGGCATGCAGTCGGTTGGCATCCATCTCGACATCCATCATTACGGTGCCACGCCGGTCGGTATGCGCGTGGTGGCGACGGCAGAGTTGCTGGCGGTGGAGGGGCGCAACCTGGATTTTCGGGTCATCGTTCACGACGAAAAAGAATTGATCGGGGAAGGCTCCCATCGTCGCGCAGTGTCGGCTGTGGCGAGCTTCAATCGCCTGCTTCAGCAGAAGTTGCGGCGTCAGTGACGGGGATTTACTAACACAAATTCTGTTTTGCGCGCATGATTCTGTCGCAAATTTGTGTGGGAAATCCAGACAAAAATAAATTTATTCTTGACCGTGGTCATGGTCACGGCAATAATGATCTCGCACAATTGAGTGGCAATTCCATAAGCCAACATTCGCATCCAGCCAGTACAGGTTGTTTGTGGACATTTGGCTTTCGGTGCAGAGTCAGGCAAAAAGCGGAGTATCCAAAATAATCCGTGGAATTCGTTTCAAACAAACCTTAAGGAGAGTAGACATATGGCTACAGAAGGTACACCAGTGAAGTATCCAAATCGATGGATCCAGCTCGTTCTCGGCATCGTCTGTATGGCGACCGTCGCGAACTTGCAGTACGGCTGGACGCTATTCGTATCGCCGATGCAGGACAAGTGGGGCTGGTCGCGTACTGCGATTCAGTTGGCATTCACCATCTTCATCTTCTTCGAAACCTGGTTGGTTCCGGTAGAAGGTTGGGCGGCTGATAAGTGGGGTCCAGGCCCTGTTATTATGTTCGGCGCAGTTTTTGCAGCGCTGGGCTGGGTGTTGAACTCATATGCCAGTTCGTTGACCGCGCTGTACATCGCAGCAGTTATTTCCGGTCTGGGCGCAGGCGCTGTATACGGCACCGCAGTAGGTCAGGCAGTAAAATGGTTTCCGGACAAGCGCGGTTTGGCCGCAGGTGCAACGGCAGCAGGCTTCGGCGCTGGCGCGGCATTTACGGTTATCCCGGTTGCTAACATGATTAACGCATCTGGCTACCAGCAAGCGTTCTTCGTGTTCGGTATCGGCCAGGGCATCGTTATCGCGATTTGCTCCTTCTTCATGCCGAAAGCCAAACTGGATCCGTCCATTAAAGCAGTTCCGCGTCTGATTACTTCCAAGATGGACTTCACCCCGACCGAGATCATGCGTCAGCCGGTATTCTGGCTGATCTACCTCTGCTTCGTCGGTGTAGGTTCTGGCGGTATCATGGCAACGGCATCCTTCGGTCCGGTTGCTCGCGACTACGGCATTGCCCGTATCCCCGTAACCCTCCTGGGCGTAACCCTGCCGCTGTTGACGATGGCCATGTCTATCGACAACGTCTGTAACGGTGCAACCCGTCCGCTTTGCGGCTACATCTCTGACCGTGTAGGTCGTGAAAACACCATGCTGGTTGTATTCGGTATGGAAGGTGTATCGCTGCTTGGTCTGGTGTTCTACGGTCGTGACCCGCTCGGCTTCATGATCTTCGCCGCTATGACCTTCGCGTTCTGGGGTGAGATCTTCTCGCTGTTCCCATCCATGTGCGCAGATACCTTCGGTGCGAAAAATGCTGCCGGTAATGCAGGTACCCTGTATACCGCAAAAGGCACTTCGTCGCTGCTGGTACCGTTCGCGGCAGGTATGTCCGCAGGCGGCAACTGGGATCGCGTGTTCATTCTGTCGGCATGTATCGCCTTCACCTGCTCGTTCCTGGCATTCTTCGTACTCAAGCCATGGCGTCGTCGTTTCATCCAAGAAAACAACGCCACCATTGAAGCACGCGGAGCAGGCGCTTCCACCGCATGGAAGCCAGCTTAATAGCCTGATCTTGCAGTCAAGCAGTAAGAAAACAGCGGCCTTCGGGCCGCTGTTTTTGTTTGTGGCAGACGCTAGGTGTTTATGGGCCGCCAGTGCGCCAGGTGCACTCGGTGCCAGCGTGAGCAGCCACTCTCATTTTCAAGGTGAAATAGCTGAAATTCCGACCTCCGCTATTGATAAATAACCGGGTTAGAGTAAAATGCTAGTTGCTTCTAAGCAGACTGGCCTTTCTCCATTCATGGAATGGGGATTTAGGGGGCTTGAAAGCTGATAACCAATTCGCCCCGTCAGGGCGGTTTTTTTCAGGCTGGGCAGTACCCATTGTGGTCTGCTTCAGGGACGACCAATCAAAACTTAGGTGGAAATAAAATGGACCAAGCAAAAATCGATAAGCGCATTCGTATCCCGGCGCTGCAGAAGAAAATTATGAGCGCTGCCCAGGCAGCGGATTTCATCAAGGACGGCATGGTGGTCGGCATGAGCGGCTTTACCCGCGCCGGCGATCCGAAGGAAATCCCGTTTGAATTTGCCAAACTGGCAGAAGGCGGCAAGCGCAAAGTTTACCTGATGACCGGCGCATCGCTGGGCGCAGATGTCGACGGCGCGATGGCGCGCGCTGGCGCAATCAGCAAGCGCACCCCGTTCATGTCCGACCGCGACATGCGTACTGCCATCAACAATGGCTCAATCCCTTACTTCGACCTGAACCTGGGTGACCTGGCTTTCCAGATTCGCAACAAACAACTGCCGGATCCGGATATCGCTGTTATTGAAGCGCTCTCCATCACTGAAGACGGCTATCTCGTACCGACTACTTCGGTCGGCAGCACCGATGTCTTCCTGGAAAAAGCCAAGCAAATCCTGATCGAAATCAACATGGCAATGCCGGACAATTTTGAAGGCGTGCATGACATCTATGTTCCCCGTCGCCGCGAAATGCCGGAAGCAGGCATCATCCCGATCCTGGATGTCAATAACCGTGTTGGCACCATCGGCTGCAAATTTGATCCGAGCAAGGTTGTCGGTATCGTTCTGGTCAACAAGATGGACTCCGCTTCCGAAAACGTTTTGGCCGATCCGGCACAGGACGCAATGGCTGTCAACCTGCGCAACTTCTTCCTGGGCGAAATCAAGGCTGGTCGCATGACTCCGGCACTGTTCCCGCTGCAAGCTGGTGTCGGCTCGGTTGCCAACGCCGGTCTGTGGGGCCTGCTGGAAGGTCCGTTCCAGGGCCTGACCATGTGGTCTGAAGTGCTGCAGGATTCCACCTGGGATCTGATCGACTCCGGTCGCATGACCTTCGCCACCGGTACCGCCATCACCGTATCGCCGAAGAAGACCGAAGAAGTTTATGGCAACTGGGAGCGCTACAAGAACAAGGTTTGCCTGCGCCCGATCTACATCACCAACTCGGCTGAAATCATCAAGCGTATCAACCTGATCGCCGTGAATACCGCGATGGATGTGGATATCTACGGTAATGTGAACTCCACCAACATCGCCGGCTCCAACATGCAGAACGGTATCGGCGGTTCGGGCGACTTCGCAGTCAACGCCCACACCACCATCTTCATGACCCGTGCTGCTTCGGCTGATGGCCGTCTGTCCCGCGTTCTGCCGATGGTGCCTCACGTTGACCACAACGAGCACAATGTCGACATCATCATTACCGATCAAGGTATTGCTGACCTGCGCGGCAAGTCGCCACGGGAGCGTGCGGTCGAGATCATCAGGGTTTCGGATCCGGATTACAAGCCGATGCTGCAGGACTACTTCGCCAAGGCTTGCGAGCGTGGCGGCCACACCCCGCACATCCTCGAGCGCGCGTTCGAGTTCTTCGACAATCAGCGCAAGAGTGCGACCAAGTCGATGAAGGGCTAATCGATAAAAGCTTCAGGGGTGGCTCTGATCGGGCTGCCCTGAAATAGAAGTGAACTGGCGGTGAAGTTGTACTCCACAAGAGTGCGCTTCCCGCCAGTTTTTATTCTGGATCAACAGAAGTGAAAAGAGAATGGCAGCAGTCGTGTTGTCAAAACACGGCACGGGCGAATGTAGGTACAATTCATGCATGCCATTGCGCGATGCGTGCGTGATCCGGCCGTGATGATGCGGATCGGGAAGCAGGCAGCCATTTCTGACTATCTGATGAAGAGGGGAGCACAACATGAGTAATGTACCGGCTATTGATATTGGCATTTCCGCCAAGGATCGCGCAGCGATCAGCGAGGCGCTGTCGAGGGTTCTGGCAGACAGTTTTGTCCTTTATCTGAAGACCCACAACTACCACTGGAATGTGACGGGCCCGATGTTCCAGACCCTGCACATGATGTTCATGACGCAGTACACCGAACTGTGGAATGCGCTGGACGAAATTGCGGAGCGTATCCGCTCGCTCGGTTTCCCGGCACCCGGCACTTTCAAGGAATTCATCAAGCTTTCGTCGATGAAGGAGCAGGAAGGCGTGATGAGCGCAGACGGCATGATTCGTGAGTTGATTGCCGGACAGGACGCTGTGACGCGTGCTTGCCGCGCCGCGCTGAAAGTGGCGGAAAAGGCGGACGACCAGCCCTCGGTTGACATCATGGTGCAGCGCCTGCAAATCCACGAAAAGAATGCGTGGATGCTCAGGAGCCTGATCGACACCAGCGCTTCTGAACCGGCGCTGAAGGCGAAAAAGAAGTAATCGAACGGTCGTTGCGGCGATCGGATCGACTATTAACGCGACGCGTTATTATTTGGTCAAAAAGCCCCAATCTGATGCCCCAAAGCCCTCTGCGGAGGGCTTTTTGCATAAAAAAGAAGCAATTTTTGCTGTCAACACACCAAATATATGGGGAGTATCTCGCAAAATTAGCAGGAAACTTATTGCAGACGCGCCGGAGAGATATTACTCCTGGTGAGTATGTGGGCTTAACCGAGTCGGGCTATTCTTCCAGCGGTGCGAAGATGGCCTGCAGGTCTTCGGGTGTGATTTGCACATTCTGCACTTCGCCGGATGACAGGATGGCCTGCGCCAGGTCGGCTTTCTTTTGCTGCATTTCCTGGATTTTCTGTTCCAGCGTGCCGTTGGCAATCAGCTTGTAGACAAACACTGGCTTGTCCTGACCGATGCGCCAGGCGCGATCGGTGGCCTGCGTTTCGGTTGCCGGGTTCCACCACGGGTCGTAGTGGATGACGGTGTCGGCAGCCGTCAGGTTGAGGCCAACGCCCCCGGCCTTGAGGCTGATCAGGAACAGCGAGACTTCGCCCTGCTGGAAGGCGCGCACCGCGCCGGCACGGTCGGTGGTGTCGCCGGTCAGTAGCGCGTAGGGAATCTTGTGGGCGCGCAGTTCGGCCTCGATCAGCGACAGCATGCTGGTGAATTGCGAAAACACCAGAATCTTGCGGTTTTCCGCCAGCAGCTCGTGCAGCATTTCCATCAGCTCGAACAGCTTGGACGAGGCCGCTACTGTCACTTTGCCGAGGCCGGATTTGACAAGCCGCGGGTCGCAACACACCTGCCGCAGTTTGAGCAGCGCTTCCAGAATCACGATCTGGCTGCGCGCCACGCCTTTCTTGGCGATTTCGTCGCGCACCTTCTTGTCCATCGCCAGCCGCACGGTTTCATACAGGTCGCGCTGCTCGACCGAAAGCTCGACCCGGCGAACCATTTCAGTCTTTGGCGGCAATTCTTTTGCAACCTTGTCCTTGGTGCGGCGCAGCATGAAAGGCTTGATGCGGCGGGTGAGCAGGTTGCGGCGCACTTCGTCATCCATCTTTTCGATCGGATTGCGGAAATCGGCATTGAACGATTTTTCGTCGCCCAGCAGTCCCGGCAGCAGAAAATGAAACTGAGACCAGAGCTCGCCCAGATGGTTTTCAAGCGGCGTGCCGGTCAGACACAGCCGGTGGCGTGTACGCAGCAACCCGGCTGTCTGCGCAGACTTGGAGCGCATGTTCTTGATGTACTGCGACTCGTCCAGGATGATCAGGTGATACTCATGTTCCTTGAGCCATTCTTCGTCGCGCGGCAGCAGCGCGTAAGTGGTCAGCACCAGATCGTAATTGTCGATCAGGTCAAAGCGTTGCAGGCGATCCTTGCCCTGCAGCATCAATACGCGCAAGTCGGGGGTGAAGCGCGCAGCTTCGTCCATCCAGTTGCTCATCAGGCTGGTGGGGGCGACCACCAGTGCCGGCTTGGTCAGGCGACCGGCTTCTTTTTCCATCAGAATGTGCGCCAGCGTCTGGATGGTTTTGCCCAGACCCATGTCATCGGCGAGGATGCCAGCAAATTCATAAATGCGCAAAAACTGCATCCAGGCCAGACCTTCAAGCTGGTAATCGCGCAATGACGCCTTGAGTCCGGCCGGTGGCGCAACTTTCTGGATGCCGCCAAATTCGATTAGTTTCTGGCCGATTTCTCGTAGTCGCTCACCGCCCATCCAGCGCAACTGGGTTGAGCCAGCCAGCTCTGCAAGCCTTGCGGCATCAAGCTTGGAGAGGCGAATGCCGTTCTCCGGCTTGTCGATAAAATACAGCTCGCCCAGTGTCGACAGGATCGGCTTGATGCGACCCCAGGGTAGCGCAACTCGTTCGCCGTCCGGCAGGGTGGCTAGCAACTGGTCGGTGTCGGCATGGGCTGCGAGCGCTTCCGGGTCGAACTCGTGCGGGGCATTGCGGATCATTTCGACCAGAACCGGCAGCAGGGAAACTCGTTTCTGGTTGACGACGATGCCCAGTTCCAGTTCGAACCACGCAATGCCGGGCGCATCGCCCTTGTCGTCGATTTGGGCATACCAGTCTTCAATGACGGTGACATCGAAGCGGTATTCCGGCATTTTTTCGATGCGCCACCCCTGAATCGCCAGCATGTTCAGGCCGTCGCGATCAAAGCGCAACCATTCGGTTTCCGTTGGCAATTCCAGCGCACCCATCATGGTTCGCAGCGGCGAGCCCGGCTTCTGCGGCGGAACAAAGCCCAGCGCGGTCAACAATTGTGCTGCCCGATCCTCGATGGCACTGTCGCGAACGATTCGCTCCACCACATCATCCCGTTCGCGCACGACCGGAAAAGTCTGGTTGAGCAATACCCGGGTGCCATCGTAGTCGAAACTCAGCATGACGAAATCAGACCAGCGCTTGCCGTATCGGGTCGGCTGCGAGGCACTGCCCAAAGTCAGGCAGGGCGTTGGTTTGATGCCCTCAATCACGACTTCATCCACCACTTCGGGCAGTGGGACAATCTGGCTCAGGCCGTTCGCCATCAGCAGGTGCGACACGGCGGACTTGTCCTCCGGCGAAATCAGCGGGGCTTGCGCGACCAGTTCGTACAAATCTTTGACCGGGATGGCCGAATCGCCAAGACGCAGGTCGAGTTCCCCGCATGACAGGTTGTTCACATACCAGGCCGGGATGGTGGGCAGGATATAGTCGATCACGCCACTGACCGGGGAGAGGCGCGACTCGCCGTTCAGGGCCGGCTGGCTTTGATCGAATTGCCAAGCCAGTTTCAGCAGGCCACCTTCATCACGCCAGCTCATGACCGCCTTTTGCGTCGGCGCAGCCTTGAGCGGAAAGATCAAGCCCTTGGCCATGTCGGTGTAGGAGTTGGTCCAGAGCAATTGATTGTCGTCGAGCAGCATGCGCAGCAACTGGGCACCGATTTTTCCTCTGGGTTCTGCAATGCTGGTGCCCTGTGAGGTGACGCCACTGCGCATGGCGATGAACAGACGGACCAGATCCAGTTCTTCCGGCTTGACGAAGGCAGGGGTGCTGGTCAACAGGCCGGACAGTTCGCTTACCGGACTCGCCATGGTGACATCACCGTTGGCGCGCAATCTGGCTTTGCACAGGGAAAGCAGCACATGACGGCCGCTTCGATCGGGCGACAGCACAAACAGCAGGCGGTAGGACGAGCCGTTGGCAACCGCCTCCTCGCTCGTGCCATTGGGCGCAGGCAGCTTGCCATGCGCCGCCTTTTCGACGCGCTGGAGCCAGGCGGTGACGGCACTGGGAAGGCTCTGCGGAGCGGTTGTGGCCTGCGCGGCGGTCGCGCTTTGTTCCTGTTGCAGAAAAGTCAGCAAGGATGCGACGACATGCGCGCAGTTGTTGCCTTTTGGGCAGTTGCATTCACCATCGAAATTGATTCCCTTGCGCGTCGGATACAGCAGGATGTCCTGCTGATAGACCTTGTCACCGTCTGCGATGACCGAAGACTTCAGGGTGTTGCCTGACAGCCTGACATTTTGAACCCGATCGCCGCGGACGAACTCAGCGCCCCGCTGGAAGGTGGGCTGATCGAAATGTGTACGAATGTCTTCGAGCGTGAAATACATTGTGCTTTTTAAAATGCGAGCCGAATAAAGACGCGCAAAAGTGTTCATTATGCGCCATTTTGGGTATCAAAAACGCATGCCAATGGCCTGGAAGCAACAAGAAATTTGTTTCGATTGGTAACTTTCACAACATTGGGGGGTGTAAACGGGCTTTTTCCAGTCTGGAACTGGCAGAAATTTCTGAAATGGGTAATATCTGCACCTTTAGATTTTTTGGAACGATTTCATGCTGTTATCTCTAGAACAACGGCTGGCCGCAGAGTTGATGGCCAGACCAGCGCAAGTCAGCGCCGCAATCGCGCTGCTGGACGAAGGCGCGACGGTGCCTTTCATCGCCCGCTATCGCAAGGAGGCAACTGGCGGACTGGACGATATCCAGCTGCGCCTGCTGGAGGTTCGTCTGCACTACCTGCGCGAACTGGAAGACCAGCGCAAGACGATCATTGCCTCCATCGAGGAGCAGGGCAAGATGACGCCTGCTCTGCGCGATGCCATCGTCCATGCCGAGGACAGGGTGCGGCTGGAAGACCTGTACCTGCCATACCGGCCCAGACGCCGTACCCGTGCGCAAATTGCGATCGAAGCGGGTCTGGAACCCCTGGCGGATTCATTGCTGAAGTCTCCCTGCCTGCTGCCTGAAGAGGAAGCGGCAAAGTATCTCAAAGCCCCTTTTACGACCGATCAAGGCGACAACCCGGGGGTGCCGGATGCGAAGTTGGCACTGGAGGGCGCGCGCCAGATTCTGATCGAACGATTTGCCGAAAATGCCGAACTGCTGCAGGCGCTGCGCGAGTACATGAACGAGCACGGCGTGGTTGAATCCAGAGTGGCCAATGGCAAGGCAGAGGCAGGGATGAAGTATTCCGACTATTTCGATTATGCCGAACCACTGGCGGCAATCCCCTCACATCGCGCCCTGGCGCTGTTTCGGGGCCGCCGTGAAGAAATGCTGACCGTTTCGCTGCGGCTTGACGCCGAGCCGGAAAAGCCGAAATGGAACGCACCGCACAATCCGTGTGAGGGCCGCATCGCGCTGCGCTTTGGCATTCGCGACCGGGGCCGACCGGCCGACCCCTGGCTGCTGGATACCGTGCGCTGGGCATGGCGCGTGCGGATATCGATGCACCTGGAAACGGAACTGATGGGCGCTTTGCGCGAACGGGCAGAAGCCGAGGCGATTCGGGTATTTGCACGCAATCTGAAAGATTTGCTGCTGGCGGCACCTGCCGGGCCGCGCGTGACCATGGGGCTCGATCCGGGATTGCGCACCGGCGTCAAACTGGCAGTGGTCGACGGAACCGGCAAGGTGGTGGCGACGGACACCATTTATCCGCACCAGCCGAGAAATGACTGGGACGGGGCATTGCATTCGCTATCGCAACTGGTGAAAGCGCACGGCGTGTCGCTGATAGCGATTGGCAACGGAACGGCCTCGCGCGAGACGGACAAACTGGCGCAGGAGTTGATCCAGCAAATGGCGGGGATGAATCTCAACAAGATAGTCGTATCCGAAGCGGGCGCATCGGTGTATTCGGCGTCCGAGTTCGCCTCGAAAGAGTTGCCGGAACTGGATGTGTCCTTACGAGGCGCTGTCTCGATTGCGCGGCGCTTGCAGGATCCGCTGGCGGAACTGGTGAAGATCGATCCAAAGGCGATCGGCGTTGGGCAGTACCAGCACGACATCACGCACAACAAACTGGCGCAGTCGCTGGACAGCGTGGTCGAGGATTGCGTGAACGCAGTGGGGGTTGATGTCAACACTGCCTCGGCGCCGCTGCTGGCGCGTGTGTCCGGCCTTGGGAGCAGTATCGCGCAGCGCATCGTCAGTTACCGCGATCGCATGGGGCCGTTCGCCAGCCGCGCGGACTTGCGCCATGTGCCTCGACTGGGCGACAAAACTTTCGAGCTGGCCGCAGGATTTTTGCGCATCAGCGGCGGAGAAAATCCGCTCGATGGATCGGCGGTGCATCCGGAATCCTATCCGCTGGTCGAGAAAATTCTGGCTGACCTCGGCAAAGAGGTGAGGCAGGTGATTGGTGATGGCCCAATGCTGAAAACGCTGAACCCGGCGAAATATGCGGATGAGAAATTCGGCGTGCCAACCGTGACAGACATACTTGCGGAACTGGAAAAACCGGGGAGAGATCCGCGACCTGAATTCAAGGCTGCGGCGTTCAAGGAGGGCGTGGCCGACATCAAGGACTTGCGTCCGGACATGATCCTTGAAGGCGTGGTCACCAATGTCGCAGCCTTTGGTGCTTTTGTGGATATCGGCGTGCATCAGGATGGGCTGGTGCACATCTCGGCGCTATCGAACACCTTTGTCAAAGACCCGCACCAGGTGGTGAAGGCTGGGCAGGTGGTCAAGGTCAAGGTGCTGGAGACGGACATCAAACGGCAGCGGATTGCACTCACGATGCGCTTGGGCGATAGCGCGTCTGCCGCCACGCGTGAGGCACAGACCTCGCACGGGCAGCGTGATAATCATGCGAAGCGGATGCCGCAGCAAAACAAAACGCCGCCGGCAAATAATGCGATGGTGGCGGCGTTTGCGAAGTTGAAGGGCTAGGAAAATTGGGGTCAACAGAATTCGGGGTCAGCAGTTTTATTTCGCGCAGCGAAATTTACTCTGACCCCAGAATTCTAAAGATGAGCCTAATTTTACGAGTTCAAAGTGAACTTGATGTAAGAGCGTGGCAGCTGATCAAGCAAGCCGGGGGTGGCCCGGCAGCCACTCACTTTTCTTGCTTCGCCAAGAAAAGTGAGCAAAAGAAGGCGACCGCGGCGCCGCTGAAATCTCCGCTGTCAGTGCGGCAAAAACGGGACGCAAAAAACTCGCTTCGCTCAGACAGTTTTTGCGTCTATTCCGCTTTTGCCTTCTGCCACCGGCAGCGGCGCAAGCGGATAAATAAAGTTGCGCTACTCAATATCGACACATTGGGGGTTTGAGCATTAATCACCGTAATAGACCGTAATAACATGCCCATTGTTACTCGGGTTGATATAGTGAACGACTTCCTTTACGACGGACATTGCTGCCGTCCCATTTTCACCAAGGAATGAGATTTTGTCTCAAACTTGAGGTGCTGAATGAACCTTGAAATTTCGATTTAAGGAATCGGAAGAGCCTCCGCTGGCAAATCTATAGACAAACTTGCAGTCAACCATATTGCGCCTCCCTTTACGAAGAAAGTTTCTTGCGCAGCAGTTCATTCACCTGCGCCGGATTGCCCTTGCCCTTGGTCGCCTTCATCGCCTGACCGACCAGTGCATTGAAGGCCTTGTCCTTGCCAGCGCGGAATTCCTCGACCGATTTCGGGTTGGCGGCCAACACTTCATCGATAATTTTTTCCAGTTCGCCGCTGTCAGAAATCTGTTTCAGTCCCTTGGCCTCGATGATCGCATCAGCGCTGTTGGCGTCGTCGGAGTTTGCTTCCCACATCGCACCGAAGACTTCCTTGGCGATTTTGTTGGAAATGGTGCCGTCGGCGATGCGCTTCAGCAGCAGCGCAAGCTGCGTGGCGCTGACCGGTGCTGCGTCGATTTCGACGTCTTCGCGGTTGAGCGCGGATGAGACATCGCCCATCAGCCAGTTGGCACTCTGTTTGGCCTGCTCCTTGCCGGTTTGCGCGACCAGTGCTTCGAAGTAGGCTGCCATCGCCTTCGACTGGGTCAGCACGGCTGCATCATATTCCGGCAAGCCATAGTCGCGCACGAAGCGCGTGCGGATCGCATCCGGCAGCTCTGGCATGGATTCTTTCACGCGACTAATCCATTCGTCCGGGATCACCAGTGGCGGGAGATCGGGGTCGGGAAAATAGCGGTAATCGTGAGCGTCTTCCTTGCTGCGCATTTCGCGCGTTTCGCGCTTGTCCGGATCGTACAGGCGCGTAGCCTGCACCACACGGCCGCCGTCTTCGATCAATTCGATCTGGCGGCGCACTTCGTGGTTGATCGCGTCTTCAAGGAAGCGGAATGAGTTCAGGTTCTTGATTTCGCAGCGGGTGCCGTATTCTGCCTGTCCGACTGGGCGCACCGACACATTCGCGTCGCAGCGGAAAGAGCCTTCCTGCATGTTGCCGTCACAGATGCCGAGCCACACCACCAGCGCATGCAATGCGCGGGCATAGGCGACCGCCTCGGCGGCGCTCCGCATGTCTGGCTCGGTCACGATTTCCAGCAACGGCGTTCCGGCACGGTTGAGGTCGATGCCGCTCATGTCCTGAAAATTTTCGTGCAGAGATTTGCCCGCGTCTTCCTCGAGGTGGGCGCGTGTGAGCTGCACGGAGTGCATTTCGGGCTTGCCGTTTTTCTCGTAAACAAAATTCACCCTGCCGCCTTCGACCACCGGCTTTTCGTACTGGCTGATCTGGTAGCCCTTGGGCAAATCCGGGTAGAAATAATTCTTGCGGGCGAATACCGACAGCGGGGCGATCCTGGCGCCGACTGCGAGGCCAAACTGGATGGCGCGCTCGACGGCACCCCGGTTCATCACCGGCAGCACGCCGGGCAGCGCCAGATCGACCGGACAGGCCTGGGTGTTGGGCTCGGCGCCAAAAGCGGTCGATGCGCTGCTGAAAATTTTGGACTGGGTGGAGAGCTGCACATGCGTTTCCATCCCGATGACGACTTCCCATTGCATGATTCTGTTCCTTATTAAGAATCCGACAGTGAGTACGATCTCTGCATGTTGCCCCAGCGCAGGCTGGGGCCCAGTGGCGTAAATTCGCTGCCAGATTTTGCGCAGTACCGAAAGACACTGGATTCCAGCACTCGCTGGAATGACATATCAAACGATACGATGCTGTTCATGTTGTCGGTTCTTATGGCGAAAATTAAATATTGTTCGGCGCGCGCAAATGCCAGTCGGTCGCCAACTGGAACTGGTGCGCGATATTCAGCAGCCGCGCTTCTTCAAAATAATTGCCGGTCAGTTGCAGTCCGACCGGACGGCTCGCATTTTTTTCGCCTTGACCGAAGCCGCAAGGGACCGACATGCCCGGCAATCCGGCCAGATTGGTTGAGAGCGTGAAGATGTCTCCCAGATAGTTCGCCACCGGGTCATCGGCCTTGTCGCCGATATCCCATGCCACGGTCGGGGACACCGGCCCCATGATGACATCGCACTGGCCAAACGCCTGCTGGAAATCCTGAGCGATCAGCCGTCGGATGCGCTGCGCCTGCAGGTAATACGCGTCGTAGTAGCCGTGGCTCAACACATAGGTGCCGATCAGGATGCGGCGCTGCACTTCCTCGCCAAAGCCTTCCGCTCGCGACTTGCGGTACATGTCCTGCAGGTCGCCATAGTCTTTGGCGCGGTGGCCGTAACGAACGCCATCGAAGCGCGACAGGTTGGATGAAGCTTCCGCCGGTGCGATGACATAGTAGACCGGAATGGAGAGCGAAGTGTTGGGAAGCGAAATGTCGACCAGTCTGGCGCCGAGCTTTTCATACTCCGTCAGCGCGGCGCGAACGGCCAGTTCAACATCGGAAGCCAGACCGGCGCCAAAGTATTCTTTTGGTACGCCAATGCGTAGGCCGGACAGGGGCTGTGTCAGGTCGCGGGTGAAATCCTCGTCGCTGCGACGCAGGCTGGTGGAGTCGCGCGGATCGAAACCGGCCATGGCGTTCAGGAGCAGCGCGCAGTCCTCGGCGGTCTTCGCAATGGGCCCACCCTGATCGAGTGATGACGCGTAGGCGATCATGCCGAAACGCGATACGCGGCCATAGGTCGGCTTGATGCCGGTGACGCCGCACAGCGATGCCGGCTGGCGAATCGATCCGCCCGTGTCGGTTGCCGTGGCTGCCGGCGCAAGGCGCGCGGCAATCGCCGCTGCCGATCCGCCTGAGGATCCGCCGGGAATGGCAGCTTTGTCCCAGGGATTTTTGACCGGCCCGAAAAATGAGTTTTCGTTCGAGGAACCCATGGCGAACTCGTCGCAGTTAAGCTTGCCCAGGGTGACCATGCCGGCATCCCGGAATTTCGTCACCACGGTTGCATCGAAGGGGCTCACATAATTTGCCAGCATTTTCGATCCGGCAGTCGAGCGCCAGTCCCGCGTGACGAAGATGTCCTTGTGTGCGATGGGGATGCCGGTCAGCATGCCGGCACCACTGAAGGCGAGGCTCGCATCAGCTTCATCCGCCTGTTGCAGCGTCAGCGTTTCGTCCACATGGATGAAGGCATTCAGATCGCTCTGCCCAATACGCGCCAGAAACAGTTTGGCTAGTTCCGTGGCGGAAATCTGCTTGCTTTGGAGCAGGGTCGATAATTCTTTGATGGATTTGGTATGCATGACAGTCCGGTTCCGGGGCGTCGGTTGATGACGCCATGGCTGTTTCAGGAAAATTACTCAATGACTTTGGGCACCAGGTACAGGCCGTCCTGCGTTGCGGGTGCAGATTTCTGGTAGGTATCGCGTAAGTTGGGCTCCAGCACCGCGTCTTCGCGCAGGCGCAGCGACAGATCCGGCATGCAGACGGCGATGGGGTGACTCAGGGGTTCGATGCCGGTCGTGTCAACGGTGCTCATCTGGTTGACCAGTTCGAAAATCCCGTTGAGTTGGCCCAGCGTCTTACGGGCCTGATCGTCGGAAAGTTCAAGCAGGGCCAGATCGGAAATGTGCGTGACATCGGAAAGGGTGAGGGACATGGTGTTTTCAGGGGTGCGGGTCAAGGTTGTTACGGGCTGCCTCTACCAAGCATAAAACCATGTTTGGCATGATATTTAGGCAACGAATACAGGCAAATATCGGGCAAATTATAAGGTAGAATGTGGCCTTTATGTGCGTTCGGTCGAGCCAGCGCCATGTATCCGGGGTTGAAGCCCCCCGTTAACACGCTTATGCGCGTTTGTTGTTGCGCAATACAGGATGATTTCATGTTTGGATTTTTTCGCATCGTATTTTTCGTTCTGTTTCATCGCGATCACCTGGGCTGTGCCGGTCTTGCCGGCAGACTCGTAAGCCGCCTGGGAAAACACCCCTGCCGAAGTGCCCTCCTTGGTAACGCCCACCATGGCCTGCTTGACGATCTCGATATGTTCGGGCTTGATATTGATCCGGTAGCTTTCCTTCGGCACCGTCAGTGTTCGCTCGCGCGTCACGCTGTCTTCAATGGCCTTGACCAGATGAGGTTTCATCACCACGCCATTATTGGCGATGATGGCAGTCGCCTGCGCCAGTTGAATCGGTGTGAAAGAATTGTAGCCCTGTCCAATTCCCAGAGAAATCGTTTCTCCGGCATACCACTTCTGCTGCCCCGGCGTCTTGTAGGTTTTCTTTTTCCATTCGGTCGATGGCAACACGCCACTGCGCTCGTGATCCAGATCGATGCCGGTCTTTTGTCCGAAACCAAAAGGCTTCATGAAATCGTGCATGGCATCAACACCCAGATCATTGGCCAGCATGTAATAGTAAGTGTCGCACGATTGCACGATGGACTTGTACATATCGACCGTGCCATGCCCGCCAACCTTGTCATCGCGAAAACGATGGTTGCCCAGAATGTAGTACCCGGGGTCGCTAATGGTGGTCTCGGGCGTGCGCTTGCCCAACTCCAGCGCCGCCAGTGCCATGAAAGGCTTGTAGGTCGATCCCGGCGGATAGGCGCCGCTGAGCGGACGGTTGACCAGCGGGCGATCAGGCGAAGTATTCAGTTCATCCCAGCTCTGCTGATCAATCCCCTCGACAAACAGATTGGGGTCGTATGTGGGCATCGACACATAGGCCAGGACATCCCCGGTCGAAGGCTCAATCGCCACCAGCGCGCCGCGCCGCTGACCAAACGCTTCCTCGACTACTTTTTGCAGTTCGATGTCGACTGAAAGAATCAGGTTGTCGCCGGCAGTCGCCGAGTTGCGCGAAAGGGTGCGAATCGCCCGCCCGCCCGCAGAGACTTCGATTTCCTCATAGCCGGTGGTGCCGTGCAAATGCTTTTCGTATTTCTTCTCGACCCCTTCCTTGCCGATGTAGTTGGTGCCGATGTAGTTGTCATCCTCTCCACGATCTTCAATGGCTTCCTGATCTTTCTGGTTGATGCGGCCGATGTAACCGATAACATGCGCAGCAACCGCGCCCAGTGGATACTGCCGGAACAGGCGGGCCTGAATGTCGACGCCGGGAAACCGGTAGCGCTGCACGGTGAATCGCGCCACCTCTTCATCCGTCAGGCGCGTCCTGATCGGCACACTTTCAAAATTTTTCGATTCTTCAAGCAGTTTTTTAAATCGTTTTCGATCTTTGGCATGAATGTCAACAATCGTCGCAAGTTCTTCGATCACGGCCTCCATTCCACCTTTTGGTATTTTGGACGGCGTGATTTCAAGCGTGTAGGCAGAGTAGTTGCGGGCCAGCACCACGCCGTTCCGGTCCATGATCAGGCCGCGATTGGGGACTACTGGAACAACAGAAATGCGGTTGCCTTCTGCCAGTTCAGCATATTCCCGGTGCTTGATGGCCTGCAACCAGACGAAGCGCAACAACAACAGGAAGAAACAAAACAGCACAAACCCGCCCGCCACGGCCAGGCGATGGCGAAAGAAATGCAATTCCCGATCGGTGTTTTTGAGTTTCGACATTGGGCTTTTTTGTCTGCATCAAATCGGACGATTCTCGTCCTTGTTGACTGCACGCCTCTGTGGTGCCAGCAACAGCCAGGTGACGAGCGGCCACAACGCCGCCGCCACAAAACTTTCAAGAAAGAACAGCCATCCGGGTGTTCGACCGTTGACGACATATTGCACCAGACATTGCACCCCTTGTGTCAGCAACAGCAGCAATAACACATGGGCTGACTGCTGCGGGAGGCGGAAAAAAAGCACGCGGCGATGGATCGTGATGGCAAGGTAAGACAACAGCGTATAGGCAAGGGCGTTTTCGCCGAACAGGGTGGCATCATTGACATCCATCAGCAGCCCCATGCAAAACGCCAGTCCGATACCCGCCCTGCGGGGCTGATGGATGCCCCAGAATATCAGCGCCAGCGCAACAAAATCCGGCACCCCTACCGTTCTTCCCCATGCCTGAACATTCAGCAGGAAGGCCACCAGCAGCGTCATGCCGATAAAAATCGAATTGGCCGGCAACAGAATGTACTGCGGGCGGCTCATTTTGCCCCCTCCTGCTGGCTGACCACACTTGCCGATGCTGCGCGGTGGCGCTTGCGGCCCTGCTTTTCGCTTGTCTCGTCAGGCGCTGGGCGTGGCTGGATGTTCATATCCACCAGCAGAATCAGCAGATGACGGTTGCGATCCATGCCTGCCAGCGGCTGGCACACTATCCCCCCCAGAGCAGCGGCAGCGCCACTATCGATTTTAATCACCTTGGCAACAGACAGCCCGAGGGGGTAGACGCCATCAATGCCGGAAGTAACCAGCGTATCGCCAACCTGGATGTCCGCATTCGCGGCCAGAAAACGCATGTCCAGCAGCCCGGAATTCCCGCGCCCGTACACCACCGTGCGCAAACCGTTGCGCACAACCTGCACCGGAATCGCCTGGTTCTTGTCCGTCAGCAGCGTCACCTCCGCCGTCATCGCAAATACACGGGTTACCTGTCCGACCACGCCATTCTCGTCAATGACCGGTTGTCCTCGCAACACGCCATCCTGCGTGCCGCGATTAAGGACGATTTTTCGCGTAAACACATCGCGCGCATCGAACAGGATTTCAGCCACGACCGATTTTGCCGTCAGCCGTTCGCGGGTGGCCAGAATTTTGCGCAAGTGAGCATTTTCGCCAGCCAGCGCCTGCGTCTGCTGCAAAACCTGCGAGTTCTCAATTTGCCGCTGCTTCAGTTCCTTGATCTCGTTTTGCAGCGTGGTGAGTGAGGAAAAATAATCTGCGGCCGAGACGGCAGCATCTCTGGGCAGCAATGCCGCCCGTTGCAGCGGGTACATCACAGCGTTAAGTACCTGGCGTACCGGTTGTAAAACATGCCAGCGCGAATCCGCCACCAGCAGCGCAACCGACAGAGAAGCGAAAAACGCCATTTTCAGGAAGGCGGGCACTCCCTGTCTGAAAAGTGGCGGAGGATTGTATTCCATGTGGCAATCTTAAAAGTGCGCTGACTTTTTCGGTGATACCCGCAACACAGGCTGTCCCCACTGCAACCCCGATTTGCGCTCAATGCGCAAACAAGAGGCCAGCGGAACAGATAACTCGCCCTGTCGCCTTACTCGTGCGAGAAAATTCCGCCAAGCTGGTCGATGCGCTCAAGCGCAATACCGCAACCTCTTACCACGCAAGTCAGCGGGTCTTCGGCTATCAGGACCGGCAAGCCCGTCTCTTCCATCAACAGACGATCGATGTCGCGCAACAGTGCGCCGCCACCCGTCAGCATCATGCCCTTTTCGGCGATATCCGCGCCCAGCTCCGGCGGGGTCTGCTCCAGCGCATTCTTGACAGCCGACACGATGTTGTTCAGCGGATCGGTCAGCGCCTCCAGAATTTCGTTGCTCGAAATATTGAACGAACGCGGAATACCCTCAGAAAGGTTGCGCCCCTTGACTTCCATTTCCCTGACTTCAGCTCCTGGGAAAGCCGAGCCGATATTTTTCTTGATCGCTTCGGCCGTTTGCTCACCAATCAGCATGCCATAGTTGCGACGGATGTAATTAATGATCGCCTCATCAAATTTATCGCCGCCAACGCGCACCGAACCCTTGTAAACCATGCCGCCCAGCGAAATGATGCCGACTTCGGTCGTACCGCCGCCGATATCCACCACCATTGACCCGGTAGCATCCGACACCGGCAGGCCGGCACCGATCGCCGCTGCCATGGGCTCCTCAATCAGATAGA